>Ga0131853_10005262_pt1 | contig 23326 bp, 18 predicted proteins | sample TergutLab28metaG_FD_92764 | JGI IMG/M metagenome (GOLD analysis project Ga0131853, IMG submission 92764) | Labiotermes labralis P1 segment gut microbial communities from Petit-Saut dam, French Guiana - Lab288 P1 (version 2) (version 2) | ecosystem: Host-associated > Arthropoda: Insects >...
CAAGAATCGCAGACGTGGCCTGTTGTCAAAAGGGGTTATTCTGTTGCAGGACAATGCCCGTCCTCATGTGGCAAAAGTTTGCAAAGATCTGATGCAGCACTTCTGATGGGGAGTTCTCCATCACCCCCCCTACAGCCCTGACCTGTCACCCTGTGATTTCCATGTGTTTGGGCCACTAAAAAAAGCATTGAAGGGACACTGGTTCACAGACAACGATGAGGTCCAAGAAACCGTTGAAGAATGGTTCTGCACGCAATCCAAGACTTTCTTCGCTGACGGTATCCATCGTCTTGTGGACCAATGGGACACTTGTTTCAACCAACAAGGAGATTATGTGTAGACAGTATGTGTTACACATATATTGTCTATATACCACTCTTCAATTTATAATATATATGTGCATTTAAACTAAATAAACCTGTGCATAAATTTATCAGTCCCACTTTCACTTGGGCACGCCTTATACTTTATTTAAAATAATTTGAATGAAAATTAAATTAATTTAGTCATATGTATTCACATTGCAGCTTTTATATTATAAGAATTTTTCAGTGTACAGGTCCATGTCCTAACTATAATCTCATTTTCGATTCATATTTTTATCACGCCTAGAACAAGAACTACAATTTTTTTTAAAAAATACTGTAAAATATGGGTTTAAAGGGCATTTAATTCCGGCGGAAGAGGGGTGCGCGGCATTTAAAAGTCCATACGTTAAAGGTTAAACACATTCAGAATCTTAGTTTGAGAGGTACATATTTCTAAAGGCACCACCCGTGTTGATGTGGCCACAGGATATTGGTTGCCATGTAGCCTTATGTACCGAGCAGTTCGAAAATTAAGCATTACAAACCGTTAATGTGATATTATTGTCTTGCAGCGTCTGTTAGTGTGTAATCCAGCATTAAGATTACCAGCTGAAGATGCGATGACTCATTTATACTTCAGTGATCTGAACTCAGCAGTCAAGAATGATCGCTGCCAGTAGTGAACCCTCCATGTTGACTGCCTACATATGGCTGTAGGGACTGTTCATTCTTCAGAATAAACTGATAGGCCAGTGCTTCCAAGCAGCTGTCACAATTTTTAAACAGATCAGTGAACCTACTCGTCATAAAATTCAAATAGGCATGTTTAATAAGATTGTTAGGCTTGCATTTCTGTATGTACTTTTGATTGAGTGACTGTGGTAAAGATTCAAAGTGTTTCAGTGTGTATATTGAGTGCCAAAGTCTTACACTGGTGGCAGGAAGGAAACACAGTGTGCCCATCTGAGGGATGGTGAACCGTTTGCTGCCTTGTGCCAGATTTACATCAGTTTACTTGTCTGTAAAAAGAGGTGTTAGTCATTGTTGCTGCACCACTACATGGTATCTGCAACTGCACATTTCTTAAACACTCTTTTCACTTGTGAGGTGGCTTTTTTACTTTTGACTTAATGTATTTAATGACTGAAAATAATCTACAAGATGATAAGTGTTGTGGTTTCTTGTAGCCATATTTCTCTCAATTACCACATATCTAAAAAAAAAAGTAGTAGTAGGAATATGTTTCATTGAAAACAATTATGGCTTGATGAACTACCATACTGAATTATCAAGGTTCTAGTTGTTAGTAACTTATGGATGCACCTTTCAAGGCTGATATTTCACTTTATGCCAGACTTAGCACCATTGCCAGTGGTTCATCATCCTTGAATTAGACTTAACTTCTGCATCTTGTCAGTGCTATTGTGGATTGCAGTATGTGTGCCCGTAAGCAAAAATATTCCATGTTGGTACCAGTATAAATGTTCATACCTTTAGATTATGTAGCAGTCACAATATTTTATCAAAATACAGGCCAAAGCTCTCAGAGCCAGGTTATGGCAAAGTGGCAGCTGAAGTGAGCAAAACTCAAGACTGCACCATCCCTCCCAGACCAGTTTTGTAATACTCACAATTTAAATGTCATGTAAACATTCATTAGAACTTGCATTGTAGTAATAATAATTTTATTATTGTAATTTGCCTTATGAAGCTTTATGGGACATCTTATTCTTTTTAAAGGTTTATCTCTTTAAGTGACCATGAAGTGAACCTGAAAGCCACAACTTCTGATTAAAATTGAAACAACTATGCAGACTGCAGATACGTGAAAGATTCCCAATACAAAGTTTTGAGATGGGAGCCAAGTTGGTATGTCTGGATGGATACATGGTGGTAGAGCTAGCAGGCAGTGAAGCTAGTAGGCATTTTTTGTAACTTCCTTCTGCAAACACACTAATTAAAGATAGCAAAACTGGTCATTTTCCATATAGGTTATGGGTCGTGCTCCTGCAAAGTGCACTGTGTGGATCAAGACATTAGGTCAGTGATGTAGAGTAGATGGAGAATGTTGCTATATTGTTCTGTGACAACTTGGAAAGAATTATTACAGCTAAAACTCTTATGTATTGTCTCTGAGGGGACAGAAAAAACATGGAAAAGCAGTAAATGTGACAGATACAAGAGACAACAAAAATGACAATTTCACTTTTTCCACTGAGGCATACAAAGGTAATATACAAATATTGGTATGAAAATCACTGTCTTCCACATAAATCTGTAACTGACAACTGTTTGGTTGAAACTTTATGCTTCAGACACAACAGTGCCAATTTCAAATTCAGAATGTTCCAGTCAGTGTGACTGCCAATGCTATTTGTGTAAGAGTGTGATTAACAATTTTTGAAGCAGCATGTACTTTGGTTGACATTGGTTCAGGCTTATGTCTCGCTCCACTGCATTACTGCTCTTGCCATCCTGATAGTCATCATATGACTGAACACCACCAGAAATACAACACATGGCAAATTCAATGCCTACGGATATGTGAGAACTGAAGTCAAAACCCTCAATGCGTTGCTGAATCTGGTCCTTATGGAAAGCATCATCCTTTTCCCCAGTCCTGAATTCTGAGGCAGCTTCTGTGTTAAGTTAATATGTATATATGCATTGAAGATAATTTGCAATTGTCAACTGCATCCCACACTGCAGCTGTGAAATGTATCACTTGCAAGACACCACTTCAATTCAGCTTCTTTCCCTGAGTACATCAAGCACACAAATTTTTGCACTAGGTGCTTTTTGTACAACTGCTTGAAACATTTGTTGATGCCAAAATCAAAAGGTTGTAATATGCTCATGCAGTGTTTTGGATAATATGCAATGCTGTGTTTCTTAGAAATGACTTGTGGATGTTTGTCACTGACAATATCAAAGTGTGAAATTCATAGTTTTCACAGTGGTGAATACCCAGATTGCTGTAGGCAAGGTTATGACTCTGAGTTGTGTACTGGTAGGTAGGTACCAGCATTCTGGAAGAACACAATGCCATTATCATCAGTGTTAGTGCCTAAAAGACAGGAGCAGTACATTCTTCTGAAATGTAGGTATCCATCAAGAATGTAAATCTTGAAGAAAGAGTCACTGTGATCATCCAGTACAGTGATACCCACCTATCTGTCTCCAACATGTTGCCACAACATAAAAGAGCGTAATACATATGATAATATTAATTTATTATAGTTTATATACTTATGAGAAAGACACAAAATGTGATTTGGCATTAGTTTCACCTGTAACATAATATGCATCTGCTGAGACATGTATACACAATTTGTCTCTATAAGCAACTGATATAAAACTGTGTGATAAAATGTTTTGGAGTGAAAATTAATGAGGATTGAAGATGTGATTTGGGAATTCTGGAGAGAATAAATTCACAATGTGACACTTAGGGGCTCACATTGAGTGCCTGTAGTGCTCAAGAAACTTTTTAAGAGATTCTGTATCAGTCTGTTGTGTCCCATCAGTAATAAATACCAATTGTAATTTCCACAAATTTGTTGAACTGGTTACTTTCTCTGTAGAGTACCAAACACTTTAAAAAAGAATAACATAAACACTGAAATGAAATGAAGATAGCAGTCCTCTTGGATATGGCAGTTTGTTACCTGTGTTTTGGAGGATCTTGCTGCCTTCTAGTCTTCAACTACCCTGAATATGGAGGCCAACCAGTCAACATGGTCTCATACCCCAGAAGACTGATCTTCATCAACAACAGCATGAACACCTCAGATCACACCAATAAATAAAATTTCGCAAGGTGTTGGGTTTTCATGGCAGTGACAGTGAAGATTCAGTCTTCTGGAATGTGATGCTGTGTAGTGTAGTGGCAGTATACTGGTGTTTTAGAGGAATCTGCTGCCTCCATCATCAGTGTAGAATGGTCTGCATTACTGATGGAGGTAGCAGGTTACTCTGAAAGGTTGGTACACATACCAAACTACATGCCATCACACTCACCAACATACTATTCTTGATATTAAAATCTTCTCATGTAACTGAAACAGGAGACTGGAAGTGACTATTGGAATCACATTCAAAGATTACCACAATATTTGCAATGCATAGTACAGTGCAGCTGTGGCTGTATTGCCAAGAGTTTGCACCAACTTTGTTTGGTGTTCTGTATTAGGGCAGGAGTATGAGAATGGAAACAACTTATGTTTATATATGTGTGTGTATATACAGTCATTCAAAAAATTGAATCCATTTCTGTCCTTCATTCTTCCAGTTCTGGAATATAAGTGTCTTAAACAGGAACAACCTACTGTCCTCCAACATATTTTAAACTTTTCAAGTTGTTTTTATATTGCCACAATTTGTGTATATTCATACCCCATTAAACTTTTGAACCAGTTTACTGAGATTCACAAAACTTGTTATTAATGTAATGCCAGGAGTGACCAACCACATGTACCTTATTTTAGGGTCCTTGAATGACGCATGGCAGTAGACTTTGGAAGAATATGAAAACTTCTGTTGAAGTAATTTTATAAAATGTAAAACAGCATGGCAGCTGTGCATTTTTTTTTATGCTTTGATTTTGATGGCAATAACTAGTGAATTCTTTGGATCTAAGCATTTGTACAAAGATGGGTTGTGTACTTACCTAGATATAATGTGACATACGACTTGTAAAGTGGCAATTTGAAACACAGTGTAAATGTGAAACTTTCAGGTTACATCCAACAAACTGAACGTAACACAAAATCTGCATGTAACAAGTGCTAAAGAAAAACATCACAGTAGTAGTACTGATGGAACTAAAGATTTTTATGCAGCATATAGGCTTTGTACACTATGCTAGGAACCCCTAGTGTATTTTTATTGTTATGATTTGCAGAGAGAAAAACAAATATGTGTAATAAAAGCTAGTCTTCTGGGTTTTTACACAGTACAGTATATTGGGTTTCTTCTGATGTTTCAAAACTTGCTGTCTCCACCATCATGATATGTATACAGTATTGGATTCACTTGTGTACTGAGGTGGATAGGAGGAGACAATGTGTCCATCACAAATCAGAGATGTCCATTGTATAAACAGATCATGATACCACAGACACTGACCAGATCATTATCTGGTCATTGACAGCTATGCAAGAAGGAAGAGTGGGCAGAACTTGCACCCTCCATAAGGGTTTCTTATCCTCCCCCCCTTTTTTTTTTGTAAAAGTTGAAAACATTAGCAGTTGTCCAACTATGCTTACAGTGTTCTAAGGAAACTATAAAAAAATTATACACAGCACTATTTACGCTGAAGGCACATACACAGCTTAAAATCTGCCACAACTCTTATTCCAAGTTGCACTGTACTGCTGTTTGGTGAACATTTGTCTATTAAATTGTGTGTAGTATTGATTACATCACGTGATGGTCCAAACCACATATTACTATCTCTGTCACATAAGCAACTCTGTGAAAATGTACATAGACTACATTGCCATCTGTGGCATGTACATGGGTGACTAGCTGACACAGCTCACTGTATGTAGTTAAAGCATGACATCGATAATGCAGCCTCCTACACCATACCCTCTCCTCCAACACCAACCCCAGCCCCTAAAAAAGACACTCAAAATCATAGCAAACCTCTAAATTTTATTATTTGTTATAAACAAACTAAATACACTACTATGCAGTAAATATAATGGACCATATATCATGATATTAGTAATGTACAGTACAGTCACATTACACAGCGCAACTCATACATCTGTGCTTGTGTAAAACGTTTTGTCAGTTAAACATTCATATATATGATATATAACAAATATATAAATATTAAACACTTAAAATCTGGAAATACTAAAAATTCTTAAAAAGTGGTAAACTTGTTTAATAGAAAGGTTTTAATCAAGGAAATGCTTTATCACCATTGCTTTTCAACTTTGCCTTAGGGGGTTCAGGTAAACCAGGATGGCTCACAATTAAATGGTATACATCACCTACTAGTTTATGCTGATGATGTCAATATACTTGGCAGAAACATCCATATTATAAAGAAAAACACAGAAGCTTCATTAGTTGCTAGTAAGGAGATTGGACTAGAAGTAAATGCTGACAAATGTAAGTACCTGTCTCAAGAAGAGAATGCAGGATGAAGTCACAATATAAAGATTGATAATAGTTTCTTTGAAAGGGTGCAACAGTTCAAATATTTGGGAACAACCCTAATGAATCAACTGTTATTCAGGAAGAAATTACGAGCAGACTGAAGTCAGGGAATGCTTGCTATCATTTGGTGCAGAATCTTTTGTCTTCTAGTTTGCTCAGGAATATATTTGGGTCTTAGAGGAACGAGGTAACGGAAGCAGATAAAATTACATAATGAGGTACTTGATGATCTGTACTCCACAATAAATATTACTCAGGTGATCAATCAAGAAAAATGAGAGATGGGTGGTGCATGTACTGCGTATGAGGGGTGAGGAGAGGTGCATACAAGTTTTTGGTGGGGGCAATCTGATGGAAATAGACCACTTAAAAGACCCAGGCATAGATGGGAGGATAATATTAAAATGGATCTTCAGGATGTGGGATTGGCAGCTTGGACTGGATTGATCTGGCTCAGGATAAGAACAGGTGGTGGGCTCTTGTATATGCGATAATGAACCTTCGGCTTCCATAAAATGCGGGGAATTTCTTGGCTAGTTGAGAACTGGTTACCTTTGTAAGATGGACCCTACTCCATGGAATCAGTAAGCAAGCAAGCTTGTTTGATACATCCAATTATTGTCAAATATTAATTTGTATAAAAACTATATGTCAGTGTTTCATTTGCATTCAAATATCCATGGGTTGTCATAAGTCTTTCACCATTACAGTACTGGAATCTTATATAAGCACTGACGATGTCCTGTGCACAACTGAATGCAAAAACAACACTAGAAAACATTTATGGATGTACCAAACAAGTCTCAATGGAGACATCATCACACATGCAGCAATGCCCAAACTATTACTTTAAAGTAAACGTTTTTCTTCGTAACAGCAGCACAGAAAGCAAATTCTCTCTCATCAGTCATACCAGCAGTTACTGTCTCAACTCGCTAAACATGCAGCATCGTGAAGTAAATTGATATCACCGCCTCATCATGTAAATCAGTGACACTGCTTTCATTGCTGACAGAAATTAAGAAATTCAAAATATTAACTATACCAAGTTTATGTATCCTTGAAATGATGGTGTTTGCAATAAAACATCCTGACAACTACCAAACTAATGATACAATTCAAACCAAAGATACAAGACAAAAAAACCAACTTCATGTACAATTAGTAAGGCTGTCTTCAGTCCAAAAGGGTGTCGCTCTTCCTCAATAAGGATACTCAGTAAACTTGCACCACACATTTTACAACTACATGAAATGCAATGGCCTTCAAAAACTCATAAAAAATGCCTTGTATTCAATATGTGAATTTTTGTCAGGTAATCCCTATGAAGAACAGTTCAAATTTTAAGGAAGGAAAGATCATGAACAACAGTAAAATATAGTCGACCTCATATTATGTATGTATGCAAAATTTTAGGCACAATAATTTGTAATAATTTATAATACACATTTTGTCAACTGTACATAGCTGTTGGACTATGACAATATTGTATTGTGCAATCAGATTTTTGTATTGTGTCGTATTACAGTGACCAATTTCATATTCATTTCAATTTAGTTCAAATAATGGATCTGTGAAACATGAGTTATGTATGTATTTCTTGTGTGACAATCTACAGCCATTAAAATCTGAAACTTCTGCAAGTGCTTTGCACATATTTTGATTCCAAATATATGTTGCTGCTTGCATTCAAAAGTTCCCACTTAACTCACAATATAATTGGACAAATCTCTATACAGTTCAACAAAAAACAGCATTAGGGAATCTATCAACTGCTCACTTAGGCACCAGAATTCAACGGATCTCTCATAATGTTAATATTTGCTACATCTGAATTGAAGGTTTTTCAAGTGGTCTCTTCTCTCTGTGTTTCCTCACTAAAAATTATATAGACAGTTCACGTGGGTCAACAAACAAACTTCTATATACAGTGACAGTGACTGTTCCATACAGAAGCTACTCAGCAACAAACATGTTATTTGCAGAATGTCTATACGTAATTTTTTAAAACTACTCAAGCAAATTAGATACTCATATAGGGGCAAGTGGTGCAGCCAACCCATGCAGTAGAATCCAAGGGGTGTCAAAATGGGCAACAAAATTAATATTGTAAATGAAAAAAAATCTGATTTTCCACACACAAACAAATTTAAATTACTGAGAAAAGTAGAAGTATATTCAACAAATTTTAATTTTTTTTTAAAGTTCATAATTTGTGTCAGGATCAGCCTTGTTATTGCTCACCCTGGGCATCAAAAATCTACCTACGCTACTGTACTCATGACACATTAATAAATAATATATGGAAATTTCTCATGTGCACAACAAAAGACCATTTGTTCTTTTAGAGAACACACTTGATATTTTCTAAGGCATATTTTACATTCTTAATATGAAGAAGTATACTGCACCATTATGCAGCCAAGTTCTTTGTTCCAGAGCATGATACAAGAGTTTCAGCAGTGTTCCAATGTTTGTAAATTTCTACTACATTGTCCAAAAAGACAATATTCTGTAAGTATATTGGTTTCACCACAAATCAAAGGTGAAAAGGTAATTAAAGTGGCCACTCTATAAATCAGTGATGCCACAAAGATGTATAGGTGACATGAAGTCCAGCATATTCCAGACCTGGGTACTGGATGGCAGTAAGTGGGCAACCAGTCCCTTGTTCCATTTTCTTATTTGAGTGAAAAAAGCAATAGCACTAATTGTGCTGCAAGCTGAGATGACATCACAGATGGTTTGAACTTGCAGAAAAGATAGAAATCCTGAACCTGCAGCCTGTAGACAGTCACTTACTGACTGAGCTAACGTACAGCAGTTCATCGCCACTTGTACATACATGCCAGTGGTGAAGTGCTGTTGCTTCCAGATCAAACAGAAGTGAAAATCCCAGTCAAGAGAAAGGAAGAAACTGTAGTCATTGACCATGCATATTTAAAATACCCAATTCACTCATAAATCAAACGCAGAGTTTTAAATGTTTCAACAAGTGAACTGGTCCGAGTGAAGAGTGTAGTGAGTTGTCAGATAAAATAATGTCTTCTTGTATTTCTTTATATACGCAGACTGTCAGAAAATAATTTAAGTGCTAGTGGTGAATCCTGATCAGAACAGGTTATTCACAGCCAGGCACCACTGTCAGCCCAACCCCCACCACAGCCAAAACTGTTGGTTAAATGATGTTGTCTCATTAAAATTAAGTGAACCTGAAGAAGGATGCAGTATGTTGCCTGTAATGACACAATCAAGCACACTGCACAGTGTGAGAACCAAAAACATGAACACTGTGGGACCAGCTCACTAACATGACAACATTTAATGTGCAGTACGGCAGTCCAGCCATCCCTGTGCTTAATCCAGCACCATGCCATGAAGCCATATAGGGGAGGTGGAAGTATGGGTCCACACATTCATCTTGGCACTAGACAGACAAAGTGTGGTTGCCTTACTGTTCCAGCCACTTCACCCCAAGAACCACATTAACTTGAAGCAGAGAGGACCTCAGAGGCACCCTCAATGTTGTGGACACCACAAAAATTTGTTCCCCTGCCAGAATTTGAACCACAATTGCTTGGTCATGCAGCCCACACCCCAGATGCTACAGTGACTGACCTATCCCATCTCCCTTCAAGTCTTGTTAACCAATGTACAACACAGCCTTTCATGAATAGCAAATAGTGGCTCACTGAGTCAAAAAATTTCTCACAGTTTTGGGAACATGCATTAAGCATTCACAAAAAGCCACAGCTCATCCCTATTCTCAGCCAGCTTAATCCAATCAGCAAACTCATACTTTATGAAAGATTCACATTCTCCCACTTACATCTGTAATGCCCAAGTGGGATCTGCAATTCAGTGTCTCTGGCCAAAATTCTGTATTGATTTCTGATGTCTCCTATGAATTCTACATGCCCTTCCCATCTCACTCTCCTTCATTTTGTAACCATGAGATTATCTACTGAGCAGTACACATCATCACTTCAATTTAGGACATCACCAAATGACTCCAAACATCAACAAGTTAAGAACTTCACACAGGCAATGCAACATTCCTGATGCATTCACTCACCTTTGTCTAATCATCTCCATAATCACAAGACACACAGAAACAGTACATTGTTACATTTCCTTCTACAGGTTTTATTGTAAAAAATTTCTTGCTATGTTGAACAATTACTGAGTTTACACTCAAGCTGCTTCCAGGTCCCAGTGTAAAGTGCCCTGTATTTTGTCCAGTTTTGACAAATATCACAACATGTCACCACATCACAGTGTAACTGCGGTACCAGCCATTTAGCAGTTCTCCAGCTGTCAGACATTATGAAGCTAACAGATGCATTTCTACATCCCTTTGTTGTGCATGCATCAAAAGGACTTAACAGAGGATCAGAATGATTTCAGAGGGAAAATCAACTGCAACAGTGATTCATGAGTTCCTGGACAGGCCATAGAAAAAAAGATAAACCGAACTGGAATTTTCTTTGGTTCATCACAAGCCATACGGTGTTAAACCATAACATTTTACTTTATAAATTAGATGCTTGTGGAATCAGAGGGGTAGCAAATCTATGCTTTATATAAATTATTAGAACATATCAAGAAGATATATTTCTGGTCTAGGGGAAATTAAACATGTACTTCGGGGTTCCGTCCTTGGCTGAATTGTACTTTTTATTATACATTTAAACGATCTTCCAATAAATATACAAAAGGCAGAGGCAGTGTTTATTGCTGGTGATGCAAATATTCTAACAGAGGACACAAAAGAAGATATTTTAATCACAAAATAAGTACAGCTACAAGACAGTTCCTAATATGGTTTGATGCAAATGGGAAAGAGATAGACAGCAAGACAATTATAGCAGTGTCATTTCAAACCTGGTAATACAATTTTTTAAAACCTAAAATTAAAATTAAATTAATTACAACAATGCTGTAATTAATTACAGGTACAGTCACAGCTGCTGCCAAATCTAACTCCAATACTTTTGCAAACACTGTCAACATTTTTAAACATCTCAACATCAATGTCTTACTCACACAAAATACTGTTTCTGAAAACTCAAATGTTAAATATAAATATTCTTATGTACATCTTCCAAGTATATGAAGTAGTGACAACAAGAGACTTGTACATCATACCATGCATGAAAGAAACTCTAAACCCAATTAAATCAGTAATACTGAGAAAATGCAACACACTGTCAGTCTTATATTTTGAAAATGCCAACTGAAAATAATCATTAAATAATATCATTGTTACTTGTCAATATAATGTAATAAATAATATTTCTGTGTTTACTTTGGATGTTGGCCACGGTGACCGTAGTTTACACCATAATTTTGGTAACCTGGGCCATATCCCACGTGTGAATACCCCCTGATGGGACGTCCATGGTAGCCCACATACTTAGATGATGTTGCATTTTCAGGTGTTTCTTGAAATGTCTTAAGTGAACCAAAGAAGGTGGACTTGGGAACAAATGGAGGTATCTTGTCCCAAAGACAGCACAGTGCTTCACCTATGCTGGGCTCAATCTCCTGCAAGAACCAAAAAACAAAACATTTTTTTTTCAGGTGTTCTGTATCCAACAGAACCTAATTCTTGGACAATACATATACAGCTGTCTCTGTGCCTAAGTACCTTGCTTTTAAAGTCCATATGTGGCACGGGTGTACACCTCAACACATTCAAAACCATGGTACCACACAGAAATCCACAATCAGCAAATTTAAGCTCTGGACACTTAATATGAAAATTATACAAACAGAGCAGCAATTTCCAACAGTAACCACATAGCAGAACCTAGGGAATTTACACCTTTCAACCTGTTACATGACACGCCTAAAAATAAAGCTTGCTGTCTATGCTTTGTACTATCCAGGGGTTACAAAACTACATTCTGAGCTCTCAGGCCACACTTGCAGAGGGACCTGATTTAAAAAGATCTTACTGTACTGACATACTGACAAGCACAATGTCTGACTGCAAGATTCTGATAATGAGGCTACTGTGTGCATGCACATATGTGCGATCTCAAGAGCAGGGATGCACAAATACCACGTGCAGGGTTGCGATGGTAACAACATTTTGCACTGTAGCATATTTTTTGACTGTCAATAACAGAACTTGCTTCATGTCATGCTGCTGGTACCTAGAATTTTGAAGTGGCTCCCAGACTTTTGGGAAATTTGTGTACCCATTGCTCTTGAGGCAATAAACCAGTGATGTTTCAAAATTCACTCCAGATGAATGCAAGCCACATTGTGAAAAGGCTGATGTCACTGAATACACGATTCACAGTTGTGTGACTTTGAGAAACTGGCCATGAAAAGCCTCAAAATTCTTAAGTTCGCATTCACAGAACAAACTCTCAACCACACTACAACATATGAATGGTGATCTTAATTTCACAGACTTTCCACTGGCCACTGAGGGAACAACAATATGTTTACAGCAAAATGTGTAGTGACACATGCTAACCAGGAGTTTCAGTTGTATGCCCTGAAATATCCAAGATGTGGAGTCTGAAACAATGGCCCACAAAATAGAACAGGGTTTCACTGTTGCAACACTCATGGTCACCAAGAGTAACATCTTAACCATGTGCAAACTCTACTAATTCCCAACATATACTCCTCATGCATTGGATTTAGCACCCAATGATAATTTAATTTCTTGCAAATATTCAAATAAAGGCATTATATTAACTTTCACAGGGAACATAAACAACATGGGATATTTTTTTTACAACAATCAATCAGGCTTAACTCTTTGGCATCTAATGTTGGGTATACCTGTCATGCAGTGTAATGCCCAAAATGCCTAATGCCATTTAATGGCTTTCCTTGTGTAGCCCCCATCACATCGGGCATTTAATTCTGGTACCAGACGGTTAATCTGTAGCAGCATCTGCCTGATTATGTGTGGGTTTACATAGAAAACAGACTGAAATCTGAAGCAACAACTAGTTCCTCCAACATGACAATGCTCCATTTCAATGAATACTGTCAAGCAGTTTATAGCTAGAGAGTGTTAATGTTGGAATGGAACACCCCCTTTATTGAACACATTTGGCTCCCAATGACTTCTGGCTTTCCAGCATTAAAGTGCACCTTGAAGGCATGAAGATTTGAGGGTATCACAGGTCTTCATAAAAATGTGACAGCACTGCTGAAGGTTATTCCAAAGGGGGAGTTCCATAAAAGTTTCTGAGAGTACCAGCATCTCTATGCTAAGTGTACAGCTTTTCAGGGGAACTATTATGAAGATGAAGGTAACCTGGTGACCCCTTTCATGAAGCTTCTATGTCTACAGAAATATTTGCAACAACTTAACAACCACACCTTGTACATGACTATGATTAAGGTAAGCCCAAACACTAGTAACAGTAATGGATTCTCTCTGAATGACAGCATAATTATGTTTAAACCTGAGACTAAATAGGCAGAAAATTAATTACATTTTACGTTAATATTACCTGTCCATCACGACTTGTCTGAACTCGCCTGTTGTCATTGTATGGATTAAGTAAATGACGAGTTGCCTGAAAGGGGATGTTGGCTCGCTTAATCCACTCAACAGGGAGTGGTGGACTGAGGTTAGGGCCACTCATATCAAAGCACTGGTCTGCTGTGCCTGTCTTGCAATCTGGTTTGTCTCCAGTAAGACGTGCATATCCTTGGAAGTGTCCACTGCCTTGGACACTGAACACCAGTACTACCTGCTTGCCCTCCTATGACATTAAGTGTCACAAAATAATGTAAACACAAGCCACAGAAAGAATTTCAATTTCAAACTCTTATCAACAGTATAAAGACACACCTCACCTTGTACACACGTGTCAACTTCCTTTCTGTATTGCACGTAAATGTCCAAGCACCACAACTCAGTGATGCCTCGATGGTCTTTAAACTACCTGCTTTAATAACAAAATAACGTGTATCAACAGGTACCGCCGCTGCAGTGGGGCTGCCAATCAGTGCTGAGTTATCCCCAGCACTTCCATGAGATGGTGTAGGAGATGGAGTTTGACTCATGTTTCCACTACCAAATGACTTGACGCTCCCGGACTCTGACCGGTCACCTGTATGCATAGCACAGCACCCTGTCTGTTACAATCACCATTCCATCTCTTGTGATTCCAACTGTATTTTTAATATTATACATATATTTTAAAATGTATTAACATACTCTACTATACTTGACTATAAAATGAGTGTATATTACCCATATGTGAGAAAGACCAACAAGATGCACACTTTTCTTAATTTATTTCACTTAAATTAACTTCGACATTTTATATACATGGGTCCGTGCATCGTGAATCGAATTTAATAAATGTCCAACAAGATGTGACTTATTCAGTTTATTACATTTCTGTAGCCAGTTCTACATGTTTCAGGTGTTGACATCCATCATCAGGAGCTTGTACAGCCGTAATTACAGCTTCTGGCATTGATTAACCGGATCTACTACCATCTGCTCTTGCTGTTGAGTTGGAACTGATTCATGTGTATCGTATGGTAGGTATTCATTTGTTATGCAATGAATAAATACCGTATGATACATATGAATCAGTTCCAACTCAACAACAAGAGCGGATGGTAGTAGATCTGGTTAATCAATACCAGAAGCTGTAATTAGAGCTTTACGAGCTCCTGATGATGGGTGTCCACATCCAAAACATGTAGAGCTGCCTACAGAAATGTAATAAACTGAATAAGTCGCATCTTGTTGGACAATTATTAAATTCTATCCTCGACATGTTTCAAACAAGCAACTGTTCATCATCAGGAGGAGTCTAGTTGCTGACACGATACAAATGATCATTCGTATTGCGTCAGCAACTAGACTCCTCTTAAGATACATGGTGAAATACTGTAAGCTGCTTGTACAGAACTCCTTCTGATGACAAGCAGTTGCTTGTTTGAAACACGTCGAGGATAATTTAAGTGAAATAAATTATTAAGAGAAGTGTGCATCTTATTGGTCTCTCTCACGTATGTGTATCACAATGCATGGTTCAAAGAATGTAAAGTATGTATTTTACCATTCAAAATTTGGGCTCCCATACTAGCCAGCAAAGAGAAAACATGGTCCCTGTGCATGTCATGAAGGTATATGAGGAAGTGGATACAGAGATCCACAGACAGTCTAGCAATATTATCAACATTAAAGTATGTCAGAAGCAGTAATTATTGGACTGTCAACACATCACCACCACACCAACAAGCAAATTATCCAGTTCTACATTCCTGAAGTCCTGTCAAAAAAGCTACTTCTCACCCAAAAAGGTTGATGCTTGTGGCATAAATGCCAGATTCTTGAGAAATGTTCTCTTAGTGTGTAATTATTGAATTTGGCTACATATTTAGTACCATGTCATTTTTAAGAAATATAACAAATATACTTATTAGACAAAGTTCAGCAAGTCATGTGACATGATCATGAGAAACAACTGAAATATGAAGATATTCATGCAGCACAGACTGTTTCATTCTCATTCACTGCATATCAGGCTAACTTTAAATTAACGGCTGCCAGGAACAGTGAAGAGACAACTCAGTGCCAAAGAATGAAGAAATATGGTACTGGTGAGGCTAAAATGCAGAAGGACAAAGCACAATTATTGGCTTTCCCAACAAAGTATCATGTGAATCTAGTTCAATTATATACAGAGGTGTGTTCAAAAGAGTCCATGTATTGGCTTTGGAAAATTACCACAATTACTTTTCCACTAAGCTTCCAATCCCTAAAAGGGAGATGCCTTATATCTGGGGTCGTCTTATATCTGGATAACTTGGATGAACAAAATAAAAGAAATATGTGATTTGGCCTCTCCTTCCAGATACACTTGTGCTAATATTCATAAAGCAGTCTTTGCCACATGACAAAGAAATTCTTGGTAAGAAAGGATTCTAAAGTTCTTAAAAACTGCCTACAAATGTGTCAGTGTTTGACTTATTCATGTGTGTGTGTGTGTGTTACACTCTCCTCTCACCCTACCTCCCCTCACATGCATCAAGCATGTGTGCACGCGCGCGTGCGCACGCACACACAAGTCTTAAAATTTTTTATATTTCTTTGAATTGCAATAATATGAGACATTTTATCACTACCATTACCTTTCGAAGCAAGGTCATTACATAAGTAGTATGTACACTAAATTTGTCATTTGTGACTTCACAGTTAACACAATCACTGTGTTTCTAACTGGTGACCTACACACACACAGCATGTTGATAATTTAATGGGAAAGCCTGGCCACTCCCACTACTAGTTATGATTTCCATGGACAATCCCCCACTGATCTGCTCTTATATGTTCAGATGTTGGTGTATGCTATGAAATCTGTCATGCTGTTATTACCTATTACAAGACATTAACAAGTCGAAGGTTTGTGTGCCCTGTAATGCCATAATGTTCACATGAACTTTCATGAAAGTTGGTCACATGGCTCAGCAGCTGAAAAACACGGCTGACAGTACTATGATCAACTTGCCTACTTTGGGTCTATTACGAACAAACCAGGCTAAAGACCAAACCTGAAGGTTCACACATCCAGTCTCAAAAATTGATTCTTTCAGCTCAGTGGCACTCTGGGAACAAACAAAGTAGAATATGGAGAATATTACAGTTTTTCAAGAAGAACTACCTTACATGGATTCAAAAGCATTTCTCACCATGATCAGCTGTCATTTTAGGTCGATATTCATATTTTTTTTGCTGCCTGAAGCCACTTCTGTTTTCGCTGAGGCCCATGAAGACATTCTCATCAGGGATGTCCTCTTCTTCTGGAGTTCTCCTAGATCCTATAAATTGAAAACACATAGTCACTGACAAATGTGAGGAACTGAAGTTCTACAAACAAGCTCACTGCTTACGAAAAGTAGCATCAGAACAATCCAGTACTTTCAATAGAAGATTTACAGGACATGAATGCATTAATTTTAAAGTACCATCTCACACCAGGAAGGGGAATGAAAAAACATGCAGCATGTCACAAATGTGTGTTTCAGTCAGTCCAGTCAGTGTTGCTACACTGACACACTGACTGGATTGAAATACAATTCTGACAATTCCACAAGCTAAAATACACTAAGTCACAGACTATGACAGGATGACTCCCTCCTCATTCTTGCAGTAAAGAAGAGTTAAGTAAAATTTTTAGTTGTGTTCTTACTTCACACAGTTGTAGTTACATAGCATTAAATGATAAACTGAAGGAAGAACACAGGAGGATGAAACTGTGGTCTAGTATTTGGCACTAGGAGTACAACTGCATACAATGAATAATGAAATACACAATTTAGAAAATGTATCCATCCATAACAACTCCAGCACCATCACCCCCTCATTTGTCCAATCATTTTTAAGAGAATAAAGTTTAAATCAAGTTCTATTACACTTTAATTAAATAAAGACTGACATCCAGAATCCACAGTGTGTTAATAAAAAATGTAAAATAACAATACAACAACATAACAAAGTTTCTTTCCCTTCATTTTATGGTTTTAAACTAATGAATTACTGGAGCTAAGGGAGTGAAGTTTGGTAAGGAGATAATCACAAAGATACTTACACAACACATGTGAAATGTTTTGTAGGTCACAAATTATAACAAACACTGGGACAGGATCAAAACTGTATAATCTTTCAACTGATTTTGCACAAAGAGAATCTGCACTTGATCAGCTCTTCACAAAAATCAGATAAATTAACAATACCAGCAGTAATACATATGTTTATTAGAAAGGCATTCAACAGTAAATTAAGTTCTACCAGTTCTCCTCAGAACTTTTCTTTTTCAGAAAATATTACAGTATGTTAATTATCATAAGACCATAACACAGCAAACTCTTGGCATTTGCAGGGGTTACATTATTGAAAATCCCACAAATATTAAAATTGCATTATTCAAAGTCTATGCCTTATGGGAAAAGTGGAGTTAGGAAACTAAAGGCACATGAACAATGATAATATGTGAATTAATGATAAAACCTTTGATACTGGAATTGAATGCCCAGTGTTGTGCAGGAGAATGGAATTTAAATGCACTGCGCGTAACAGTGCTGCAAAACAGCAGATATATTCATACAACATTCCGCATTTTGAGCATCACATTGTGTTGTATATCTTACACATTTAACATTTGGTGCCAATGGGTAAATACACACAAAAATTGTGCTGTTGTTTATTGGAATATCAATGTTTCAGGCTGGAAGGTTGGGATGATTGGATGGTACGGAGGGCATGGTGGAGGGGAAGATAGAAGTCTTAGTGAGGAAAGAGTTGATCTTTGATCACTGCGCCTTCTTATGCATGTCCTTATATGCCCCCTTGTATGTGACCAAGACAGTGCAATGTGTGATTCAATTTCAGGAACCTCTCAATCAAGTGGCTGCCCTCAGAACAGTGACTAAGCCACTACAGTCTGGAAGCCTCTCTTCAGAGGACACTCACAGTTAGCCCAGGCCAACCACAACAACAGCAGATATTCTTCATCTTGTGATTCACCTATTAGTGCAGAAGAGTTGAGAAATTTCTTGGTATCAGCCTCCTCCAAATGTGGAAATCCTTCTCCTGTACCGTATGAGCTACCATAAGGCTGATCCTTACTTCATCCTGCTGATTGAGGAATCCCCAGAAGTAACTAATGGCTTCAGGCCAAAGCTTCTTCCAGCAGCCAAACAGAGCCGTGGACTTCAAGCATGCCCATTCACTCCTTTATATTTACTATGCAGTTAGCTATGCTGTACAACTGTCAACATTCAGTGACATTAACAAAGGTGTTTCATCAGCATCCACGAAAATGTGAAAGGTGCAGCTTTTGAATACTGTGATGTTCTTGGGCAGCTACTCAACTTGGATATTCAGATGGGCAAAACCAAGATCCTGCATGTGCCCTGGGGCATTACCAAGAGCAAGGAGGATCTTGGATGCTAGATTCTTGAACTTCAGGTACAGATTTCATACCTGCATGGTCTTCTACCTCACCACAGCACCAATGACTGACAGCCTTTTCTGTGTCTGATATTAGAGTGATAAACACAAGACCCTTTCGAGCTTGTCGAGGGACAGGTCACAAACACTAACACACAAAATGTTCACACCCGAAGGACCACAGGCTTCCATGCTTCACCAGATCATTCATTATTTTGCTTGATGCAACAAACTGTAAATATCTCTACACTACAACAGCAGCATTCACTCCCCTGAACCACATATCCAACACCACCACCTTCTCTAACAGGGATATTACAGTCCATTTCTTATTATCCTTGGGCTCCAGAAGTAAAACATGCAGGCAACAATAAATTTATAATAACTGTGACAAGTACAGCTGAAGTACATTTCATATCACATGATACTTAGGTACTAATGGGTGAAACAGGCAGGCAGCCATCACCCTTTGCATATTGCAAATACCCTGCAAACCGACGTAAGCTACCACAAAAAATCAAAGAACCTACACCACAAAGCATGAAGATTACCAGAACAGTACTTCCATAAGTGAAACTGCAATGGGAAAACCTGTGAATGAGGAAGGTCTGGTTTAAATGAAGAAACCAACTTCATACCCAATTGGTTTTGGAACTCACTGATGATGAAACATAAAGCACTTTTCATGCCAATCTAACTCACAGGGAATTCTGAGATTGGTGCACCCTTACTGTTAAATTCCGTAAGCTAGACCAACTAAATCCTACAGTGTTCAGTGAATTGTGACTTTAAAATGTTTATGGCAGAAGACCACACTGTTTCATACATAGTGCCAGTAACATGAGACCACACTCATTTCATATACAGTTAGTGCCAGTAACATAGAACCACGCTTGTTTCATACACAGTTAGTGCCAGTAACATAAGACCACTCACATCAACATGATCTCCCTGTAACAAATGTGGCTCCTGCTGTTCATATGCAGTGTCCAAAACAACATTCATAGATGGCAAGCAATTGATTTCTACATTTTGTAACTTTCTATGCATTAAAATATTAGTAGGGCTGGTAGGAATACCTCAATGGTGTTCTAATGATTAATGCTGCATTTCTGGGTCAAAGTCAAAGGCAAGATTTTCTGTTTCCTGTTACTGCACTTTCACAAATCAGAGTATACATTGCAAAGAATCAATATGTGCACAGTTTGCCAGTACTAGCTATGTTGATAGGAACACATAATACAAACAGTTTTGTTCTCAAGGATCTGTTAAGTTTCATGAAAACATAAAACATCATGGAGTATAAGACCAATGATATGCTGACAGTTATGAAGGATGGTGTAATGTTACAGTAACAGCTACTGAAATAACGGGTGTGTGAAGCAAGACCTCCTTTAGTGAGGCCTACACTGTGGCCACCACCTGCTGACTTATCTCAGGTATAGGTTTAACTGACACTGATGTCATGCCCATGTACACTAAGGAAGGTATGTACAAAATCTAATCAACTTATCTCCCATTACAGTTTCAAAGGAATTCATTTATATTCACTGTTATGCAAAATCTTAATTAGATAAAAATGCTTTACCCAAAGAATAAAACCCAAAATTAAGTGCCAGACAATGGACATATAATGGCCCTTCTATAAGAAATTCACAGCCTTATCATAAATTGGAATTTTCACAATGTTGCTAAAGGATTCCATATGACTCAAAAAGATTCTGCTGTAGCTGAAAATTGTTGCACATTCAAGCTCTTCTGCACGAACTTGAAATTTAGGATAGCAGTCCAAACATTGCATAGTGGGCTGAAAGTCACAACTGAATTAAAATTTTTAAACATGGCTTACAATCATCAGAGTATGCTTACTTGTAGTGCATAGATTAATTTTACTGATTCCCACAAAACTGATATAGAAAATGTATTTTGTATCAAAATAACAAAACTGGGAAATATTTATACTGTCTTGATTTAAATCTCTCAAAACTCACACAAGTAATTACAACCAGTCTCACAGTTTAAATTATGGCCTAAGATAGCCCACATTAACAAACTCACCAGTTGGGTAGTGGTCAATGGTCATTGGACGAGGACGCTGGCCAATTCCCAATGGCTGCTGCAGACCCATTGCTTGCTCCTCTGCAGTGAGGACACTAACAACTGTCTTTACCACAGCTTCATCCACCTGATAATAAGTGACATTTATGATATTATATTGAAAAATAAATGTACAAAGTTTAAGAACTATAGAATTGTATAGTTTATTACATGAAAGTCACGGCCTGTTCATGATTGGTATCTGTAATGACGCATTAAATTATGGGTATGTAAATTATCACCATTCGTCGTCACATATGTGCTGTCCTTGTATCAGCGTTCACAAGTTACTCGTACCTAATGGTGAGGTAAATATCAGTCATGAAAACACAACTATGGTAGTATGGATTTATTATGGTATTTAATAGCAAAAAATTAACTACATGTTTTGGCCAATAGTGGCCATCTTCAGGTTACTACAATTTTGCTCAAAGAGTATCATATATATGCCTATACTGCGAGGTGATGCTGAGATCTCGTCATCATTACGCGTTACAGTCAGTTTATTTAGTGGGAAGTCTAATGGTCAATGACTGGTAGGATGTAAGTTTTATGGGTAGGTACTGGGGTGGGGGGTGGGGTAGTAGTTTGGGGGCCGTGATAATAGGTTGTGTTGTCTGTGGTATTCAGTTGGGTTGGGGGTGTGTGGTTTGTGGGTTAGTATGTTTGACGTCTTCTGGGTTCTCTTCAGGGTGGTTGTTCTCAGTGGGGGTTTTTTGGCCTCGGGTTTCCATTGTGTGTGTGTGTGTGTGTGTGTGTGTGTGCGTGGCCTGGCGCATTTGGTATAGCTACAGGAGAGAAAAACATTTTAACAAATGTGAAAGAATGTAAGGAGGTAAACTAATATGGCGTGTATCTTTGTTTTAAGGTAGTGGGTGATTGGTACTTACATTGGAAGTGGTTATCCTTTTGTTCTCTGGGGTTCTTGTTTCTGGTGTGTGTGCGTGCAAAAAGATAAGGATAACCACTTCCAATTAAGTACTAATCACCCACTACCTTGAAACAAAGACACACACCATATTAGTTTACCTCCCTGCATTCTTTCACATTCGTTAAAATGTTTTTTCTCTCCTGTAGATACGCCAAATGCGCCAAGCCATGCGTACACACACACACACACAATGGAAACCTGAGGCCAAAAAACCCCCCACTGAGAACAATAACCCCGAAGAGAACCCAGAAGACGTCAAACATACTAACCCACAAACCACACACCCCCAACCCAACTGAATACCACTGACAACACAACCTATTATCACAGCCCCCAAACTACTCCCCCCCAATACCTACCCATAAAATTTACAACCTACCAGTCATTGACCATTAGACTTCCCACTATATAAACTGACTGTAACGCGTAACGATGACGAGATCTCAGCATCACCTCGCAATATAGGCATATATATGATACTCTTTGAGCAAAATTGTAATAACCTGAAGATGGCCCCTATTGGTCGAAACATATAGTTATTTTTTGCTATTAAATACAATCATAATCCACACTACCACAGTTGTGTTTTCATGACTGATATTTACCTCACCATTAGTCTTTCTGCACACAACGGGAATGACACACCTCAGAATTACTAGTACCTCCTCTCTTTTGTATATCTTAATTCAACTTGTCTTTCCACCTTGTCCTTGGCTTTCCACAAATCATTTTACATTCAATCCATATATATACAGGGTGTTTCACGACTTTAGGGCATAACTGCAGGAGGTGATTTCCTAGGTCTTTGTGATCAAAAAAGTTCATATAAACATGTGTCCGATTTTGGACGGTTACGGAGTTATG
>Ga0131853_10005264_pt1 | contig 23323 bp, 18 predicted proteins | sample TergutLab28metaG_FD_92764 | JGI IMG/M metagenome (GOLD analysis project Ga0131853, IMG submission 92764) | Labiotermes labralis P1 segment gut microbial communities from Petit-Saut dam, French Guiana - Lab288 P1 (version 2) (version 2) | ecosystem: Host-associated > Arthropoda: Insects >...
ATTATCATATCTATTATTTTATTGGAAATAAAGAAAAGCAGCTGGCCATTTTATGGCTGGCTGCTTTTTTTGTCATCCCGGACTTTGATGAAGCGCAGTAAGCGTAGCGAACGTTTCCCGCGCTGATCCGGGATCTAGCTATTCAATTCGTGCAATTTCGCCAATTAAATGTAATTGTTGCCTAGTTTTATATTGCCACTATGCATTGGCTAGTTTATACTACCTACAAATGGTAAATGTAGATAACTACAACACATACAGAAAAGGAGCGTTTAAAGTGCGAGGTGAGGCAGGGGGCGGTTCCTTGTCTTGCAGCTCTTTAGTCTTGGGTCTTTTAGGAAAATCGAGGACAGGACAAGGATCCGTCCTCTGTCTTACTTTTATTACTCGCAACTGCTTACAGTTGCCGCATTGAAAGCCTGTAATAATGCGGGCTTTGAGTATCTGCTACAACATACATTAAGCAGGCACTTTAATACCACACCGTGAGTGGTACGTGCGTAAAATTTGTGTTAGGAAGTGCTAAATGAATAATTGGAACGATGATAGAAGGCCGGATTATTATATTGATAAATCCCCAAATCTAGCAATTGTATATGAGCATAGCTTAGCTGCCAAGCTTGACAAACGTTTTGATGAATTTGTAAAGAAGATAGGCGGCAAAGGACGCACTATGCTACTATTGTTCGTTATGTTTACTGTAATAATTTCGGCTGTGTCTTATTTGTTTTATATAAGCCAACAGCGACGACAGTTTAACTTTAACGGCAACACACTTGGGCTTGTATCAATAGACAGAGAAATTGATCGTAAAATGATACTTGAAGACCAGTATGGTAATGTCCTAACATTTACGAGAACAAACAGGTTTACGATTTCGTATTTAAGAGATACATTTAGTGTTATAGGGAGTTTTGACCATCATTCATTCACATTCTCGGATGGAAGCGTAGGCAATAATTCAAGAAATCAAGATCCCGGAGTGTTTAGGAGCAATGCCGGATATTTCCCAGTCGGTCGGGTGCCGCACTTCACCGCTATGCAACAAGCAGAATCTATAATACTTGCCCTGCTTATAGATTTTTATGAAGGTTACATGGAAACTCACATTTTTGTGTTGATTGTGCTTGCCAGTCTGGTATTGTGGTTATTTTGTTTGATAGGATCATTTTTTCGAGAGGGCATTCACAAGACTTTTCGGCCATTTAAAAGAGTTCTTCATGCAGAACGGGAAGATGAACGCTTGGCTGTATTAGCCGGCAAGGTTAGCGTAACTTCGTTGGCTTTGAAGTTTGTGATAATGGTTATTTTTGCCGTTGTGTTAATACATCTTCTTTAGTGGTTATGTTTTTCCTATAAGACAGGGGGCGGTTCCTTGTCTTGCAAGCTCTTTAGTCTTGGGTCTTTTAGGAAAATCGACGACAGGACAAGGAACCGTCCCCTGTCTTACTTGGCACAACTTGCAGCAATGGACTGGGCAAAGCGGTGAGGGTATGGATGCTCATCATGTGTTTCCTCGGCACTTTAGACGTGAGTTTGCACGTGCAGGGATGAATAGCCAGGTTACTAATCATCCGAATAACGGTAGATGGGTTAATACATCTGAACACAGAAGCTGGAGTCGTAGGTACAATCGACTATGGCAAGAGTTCTTTGAATCGACAAGCAACCCAACAACTCAACAGATTCGAGACTTTGCAGAAATTATAGCACCAGAGTTTCGTTATATTTTTCCATGATTAGGAGGATTTGCTTGTGAATATCGAGATATTTCAAGGTGGATTCGTTCAATACTACAACAATAAAGTTGTAGAGAAAATTGTATTTAAAAGCAAAGGTGTTAAGGTTGGAACCTCGTTTATTCGTGTGAGTAGTGACAAGATATCTGAGTTTGATGACTTTGAATACACCCGAACATGTATGGTTCATTTTCACAACAAACCGTCGGTGGAGCTGCATAATATAAAATTCTGCGGTGCTTACAATCGCCAATATGGCATACCCATTTCCGAAGATGGCAGCAAGCTTTTTGTTGGGGTCTGGGAGAGAGGCGAAAGTGGGCTAAAACGGGGCATAAGTGCTTATGACATCGCCTCTGACTCTCTACTATGGCGCGTAAACGAAGGTCGAATACGGCAAATTTTTGTATATACAAACTACCTTGTTGCTGCTAGTGTAGATAACGCTATTGTAAAAGTGGATATCGAAACCGGTGAAGTGCTGGGCAAAGTCAAAAGCGGCAGGTTGGAAAACATGTTTGATTTAGGCTTTCCATATGTGATTGCAGATACTCTATCTGGGAAACTAGGCGTTGTTGACGTAGAAACAATGTCCATTGTCAAAAACTATGGTTCTCCATACAAATCAAAACTAATTAACCCGTCAAACTGTTTTTCTATTGATATTCAGGATGCAGTTTTGCAAGATAATGCGCTAATAATCTATGGCTTTGAATGCTATCCCAACGGGGTTGGCTTTGATAAGCCATATGACCCATACGCCCCAAGCACATCAACCCCTTTCGAAAGGGTACTAGACACAGATTTCTTTGCAAGCATCCCCAAAGAGTAACACCAGGCAACCTTACCCCTAGCTTTCCAATGTATGGCAACATCAGATAAACGAGCGGAGGAATATCAATTAAAAAGCCCATTTTGAAATTTAACCAGTATACCAACATACACGCGTTTTATAACGCCACCTACAGCATACTCATGCGCCACGAAACACAAAACCTAATACCACTTGGCAACCTTATCATTGGCAATGCAGACGAAGACAAAACAGACTGGCGCGACCCCGCAAATTGGTTTATGGCCACCGTTTCGGACACAAACGGCATATTGCTTACCGCCATCATGGCACCACCCAACAATCTTGCCCTGTACGCTACAGACAACAAAATAGATTCTGCCGTTATAGACTGCTTGATACACGGCATAGCAGACCGCCCGGTTCCCGGGGTTGTAAGCGAAAAAGGCCTGGCGCAGTGTTTTGCAGAACGTTATGCCGCAAGCCACAACAAAGCATTTGAAATTGCGATGTCGCAATGCATATATGAGTTAACAGAAGTTAACCCACAAACCCCACAGGTAGGCACATTGCGCTTATTAGACGAAAGGGATATGCCGTTTTTCCCATTTTGGTACGAGGCATTTTATGCCGTCGACACGGTGGAGGGGCCTGCGGCTACAACCATGCAAATTCCTACAAGCGAAACCAAATATCTGTATAACCTTTCTAAAAAATATATCTATATCTTAGAGGTTGATGGTATTCCCGTTTCGATGGCAGGGGTAATACGAGAATTATCCACTGTCTGTTGTATTGGCCCTGTTTATACGCCGCCATACTATCGCGGCAAGGGATATGCTTCTTCTGCCGTTGCGCAGCTTAGCCAGCTTATGCTGAACAAAGGGTTTACCAAATGTGCGCTGTTCACAGATTTAGCAAATCCTACATCAAACAGGATTTATCATAAGATGGGTTACCGCCCATTTTGTGACTGGCTAAGGGTTAGGTTTGTGTGAAAAAAGAGGAACGCTGGATACGTTCCCCTAGGCACTTAACCGCTGTAAAGGCGGCAGGCTTGCCAAATTGTTTTTTTAAACAAAAGTAATCAGCATTCCTTTGCTACAGGGGCTGATTACTTTTTTGTATTTTTCGTTTCGATATATACCAGCCTCAAGAAAATCCCCCCATTTTTACCCATAATTATATCACTGTAAAGGCGATGCATGCTATACAACCAACAGTTGACCTGTATAAACCATCTCGTGATTGACAATTTCTTATCATTTTGTCACAATGGCATATTCTTACAAACAGGAGGTTTTGTATGTCATTCTTATTTAAGACCTTAAAGCAGCAACATCAAAAGTATAAAAGTTTTTTGATTATCTACTTGCTACTCATCCTTGTTGGGGCAACAGTAAGCGTAGTGACCATGCGTATGACCGGCGACATGGCCGGCACATCACTGGAAGCAGACACTTCTGCGCTTTTTCATGTTTTAGTCATTATTACGGCACTCACTGCAATACATACCATCACGTCTGCCATTTCTGCGCTCATGTTGGGGCGTTTTGCCGGGCGGGCAGGTTACAAATTCCGCGACAACTTTGCAAAATTTTTCCTGCGCAGCCCATTTGCAAAATTTGAAGAGGCCAACAGTGGCCAATCACTTTCCATTTATTCCAACGACTTGCCACAGGCTTTAGAGCTGGTTGCCGGCGAAGGTATACGCATGATTGCGGGTGTTATCTCGCTTCTGGTTACCTTTGCATATATGATGTGGTTTAATACATCGCTTAGCATCATATTTTTTGCGGCGTTCCCGGTGCTTGTGGTTATGCAGGTTGTAATTTCCATACCCATACAAAAAAAATCTGCCGCTACTTTGGAAAAACAGGCCGCGTTTACTGCAACGGTCAATGACTCGTTGCAAAACACGTCAACCATTGCCGCATATTCACTGGAAGACGTGATACAGGCGCGTTGCAACAACGCCATGTCAGAATTTATAACGGCAATAAAAAAACAAGTGATTGCATTCCTACCGCTAGTGATGACGGGCATGATTGCAACCATGGCACCCTTGCTTATCGTTGTTGTTATTGCTGCATATCGCATTATTAACGAAACAATGAATATGGCAGAGTTTGTTGCATTTATCAGCCTTGCCAGTAGTGCCGGCGGCTGGTTGGGTATGCTTAGCCAAAGGCAAACCCGGGTGCAGGTAGCGGCAGGAGGCGCAAAGCGGTTGCTGGAAGCCGTCAGTGGCGATGTAGAAGTACTCACCGACGGCGGAACAATTAAACCGCAGGGCGAATTTGCGGTAAGTGCAACTAATCTATCGTTTGCATACCCTGCCCGTGGCGAAAACACGGAAGAAAACCTTGTTTTGGATAACATAAGCTTCCAAATAAAAAAAGGTGCCAAAGTTGCCTTTGTTGGCGGCAGCGGCAGCGGCAAAAGTACGGTGCTTAAACTACTGCTTAGGCTTTATAACCCAGCGGCCGGTTCTATTGAACTCATGGGTACAGACATGAGCGCGCTTTCGCTGGAAGCCGTACGCGGCGCATATGCATACGTACCGCAGGACAGCTTCCTTTTCCCGGAATCTATTGGCACCAATATTACCGGGCAAGACCACGACATGGCACGCTTGCAGCAAGCCTGCCGCGACGCAGGCATTCTGGAGTTTATCGAAAGCCTGCCCGACAAGTTTGACGCTGTATTAAACGAATCGGCAGAAAATGTGTCTGGCGGGCAAAAGCAACGCATTGCGCTGGCGCGGGCATTTTACCGTAACTCGCCCATTATCCTTTTTGACGAAGCCACTTCTGCGCTAGACCCCGCGACGGAATCTGCAATTTTACAAAGTTTTGATACCCTTTCCAAAGACCGCACAGTCATAATGGTGGCACACCGCGTCAAGCCAATCAGCTTTTGCGACACCATCATTGTGATGGACGGCGGCAAAATAGCCGCCACGGGCACACATGACCAGTTGCTTGTAAGCAGCCCTATTTACAAAAACCTTTACGATTCCCAAAACAAGGAGGTGCTGGCATGACAGACCGTCAAACATTTTTGCGCACCTTTAAATATGTGCGTCCATATATGATTCCATACATTATTGGCATCATACTTTATTGCTCGCAAAATTTTGTTTTCCCGCTTATTAACGCCATTGTGCTTGGGCGGGTGACGCAAAATATTTTGGACGGGGACTTTGCCCTGGTTATAAACACCGTATGGCTTATGCTGGGTTTGATGGTGGTATTTATGATATTGCTTGGCGTTGGGGTTTATATGCATGTGACGTCGTGCGTATATGCCCTGCGGGACCTACGCATGAAAGTTTTCCGCGTATTTATGAAATCAAGTATAGAGAACGAGAAACATTCCGGCGAAGGTATCGCCTCTATCAATACAGATACGAGCGTAACTGCCCATATTTTTGACGACGCACTTGCTCCATTTTTAATGAGTGCCATGGCAGTTTTGTTTTCCTGCATCACCATTTTTATTATCGACTGGCGTATGGGTTTGGGCGCATTGGCAGTTGGCGCAATCGTTTTTATCGCGCAATCCCGTTTTGCCGCGCCGCTTGCTAAACTCGGTAAAGACAGGCTAGAAGCCAATGCCGATTCTGTAAAGGCGATGTCCAATATTTTTGCAGGCGCATTAACTATACGGGCTTTTAGCCGCCAGCGCGAAGCACTTATCTCGTTTGATAAGGAAAATGGCAGGCTTAAAAAAATTGCGTTTAAGCAAGCCTTTATAGGCATGTGGCAAGATGTCTTTGGCACTGTGCAGGGCTGGCTTACCACAGTGCTTGTTTTTGCACTTGGTGGTTGGTTTGTTGCCAATGGTACGCTAGAATTTTCGCATCTTTTGACCATTTTTATTATGGCGATGACCGTTGGCGAAGCCATGTCCAGTATTGGCGCACATTACGCCAGGTTACACCCGCCAATTGTTGCAGCCCGGCGCGTTTTTGAAATTCTTGATTCTGTGCCAGAGATAGATAATGTGACGCATAGCGCAACCGAAACCTGGAACGGCGACCATCACATCAAATTGCAAAAACTGACTTTTGCCTACAAAAATGCCGACCGCAACGCGCTGGATAATGTAGAACTTGAAATTGCAAAAAATCAAATGGTGGCTTTTGTTGGCGAGTCCGGCAGTGGCAAGTCAACCCTTTTGCGTGCCATCATCGGCATGTACGAGCGCGAAGATTTAAACATGCAAATTGGCAATATGCCATTTACCGCCGCAAACCTATACAACTGGCGCAAATGTTTTGCCTATGTAGACCAAACCTGCAAACTTTTTGACATGACCATTGCACAAAACATTGCAATGGGTAACCAAGGGAATGCCACAACAGAAGAAATAACAGCCGCTGCGCGCCGCGCCTTTGCAGACGAATTTGTAACTGCCCTACCCGACGGCTACAACACCAACTGTGGCGAAAAAGGCGCAAGCCTTTCTGGCGGGCAAAAGCAACGCCTTGCCATAGCACGCGCCCTATGCCGCAAAGCCCCTGTGCTTGTGTTTGACGAAGCCACTTCTGCACTGGATGCAGAAAGCGAGCGCAACGTGATGCAGACAATCGAAACCCTGCGTACAGACCATACAATCCTTATCACCACACACAACCTGCACAATATCAAAACCGCGGATAAAATTGTGGTAATGGAAAATGGAGCAGTTGCAGAAGTGGGCACACACGAGGAGTTGGTTGCAAAAGGCGGGGTTTACGCAAGGTTGTTGGAGGAACAAAACGCTATATAGGGGCAGCCAATATGTAAAAGGGCAGACGTATAGTCTGCCCTTTTTTAATAATGCTTCAACCTATTATACTCATCCTCAACCTTACCTCTAAAAACCGCTGCCGGCGTGGTTACCGCTTTAAAAATAATACCCAATATAATAATACCAAAACCCCAGCCCAGCATGACTACACCAGGCCAAAAGAACCCGCGCCCTGCAACAAAAAACCACATAAACGTTAAAAACCCAATAACCGCCGCATATCCTAAACAAATGGACTTGTAAACAATCCAAATTATTACGTTGCGCCTTGCCAGCTTGCGCAACTTTACATCCGATATACCGGGCATACCTACTGCAAAAGAATCGTGTCTATCCTCTGCCATTTCCTCCACTGCGTCCAGCTTTTCTGCCCCGGGTAAGAAACGTATGGCACTTTGGCTGTCGTCTATCCAATACGCCCGCTGTTGCTTTACAAGCTGCCTTGCCCTACGTACATAAGTGTCGCCTATTTTAATGTCGTTAGAATCGTACAATAAAACCTTGCCTTCCATGGCCTTTCTCCTCTCGATAATTTTACGTTGCGCCTATGCAACACGCCTGCTGTTAGTTACACGGGCAACCGGCCCTGTACCTTTGGGTGCCATGCAATGCGGCGGATATTACCCGCACTGCCCCCCTGCGTGTCATGTATATGTACGAAAAAAACGCATGTTGGTTTTATATCCATTTGTCCTTCCGGGCTTGATGAAGTGCAGTAAGCGTAGCAAACGTTTCCCGCACTGACCCGGAATCCCCTTATCACTCCACACAAAAATAAAAAAGGCCTTGAGGAATCACCCCCAAAACCTTAATCCTAAATAACTAGAATACCGAAAGAAACAATACCACCATGCACATCACCAGTGCAAAAATGTACAACGGCAACGTATTTGTCACAAAATCCACAGCCACCAGCGCAAACCTATGCGTATCTTGAAACTTTATGCCTAAAACAATCGCCAGCATAAACAATGCTAGGCAAACAAAAAGCGAAACAGCAAACAACGCCGTAAAAGATATAGTCAACCCTGCAACCACCACAGGAAACTCTACAATATTCACCGCCAAATAAAACTGTCCTATCAGCAGCGCCACGCTCAAAATATATAAGATTATCGCCAACGAACCAATACCAAATTTAAGAGAAGGTATATCAAAGGTTGTACGCATGCCGCGCGCGCTATAGTATTGAGCCACTCTCTCGTTTTGCTGCCTTATTCGTTCTCTGTTCCTTGCTGCGGGATTTAATTTGCCCAAAAAGCTTGTATTAATCATGCTGTAAACACCCCCAAGTAAAAATTTTTAGTAATATACCACAACCTCTTTCTAAAGGCAAGAAAAAAACAGACGCGATATCAACCGCGCCTGCCCACTCACATATCCTCTTACTCTTCTACCAACTCCACTATTTCCTCAGCGTCCGCTCTACCCTCATCGTCATCCGTAATCTTTGCGATACTCACCACCGTCGTACCCTCGTCCATATTAATCAGTTTCACACCAGACGCATATGGCCCACGTATAGAAATATCCGCAACTTTAATGCGTATAACCACGCCTTCCGAGTTAATGAGTATCAACCCATCATTTTCCGCTACGGCCTCTATACCAACTAACATGCCCTTTTTATCGGACGGTTTGTAACCAATAACACCGCTACCGCCACGGTTTTTTCCACGGAAACTATCCAGCGGTGTACATTTGCCATAACCTTTTTCCGAAACCAATAGCACTTGGCCGTCTGTCACAGTGGCACCCACAACTTGGTCGCCGTCTTTTAGCCTTATCCCACGCACCCCCATAGAATGCCCGCTACTTTCGCGCACCTGGCTAACCGGGAAGCGGTTACATTTACCCATTTTTGTTGCAATAAACAGCTCGCTATCGTCACTTGCACGCATCACTGCCATAAGGGTGTCGTCGTCGCGGAAAATAATTGCAATACGTCCATTCTTGTTAATTTTAGCAAACTGCGAAAGGGCAGTACGTTTAACTGTACCGTTGCGTGTCACCATTACCAAATAGCCATCCCAGGTTTCTTTAGTCACCGGTATCATGCCCACAATTGTTTCGCCACCCGGCAAGTTCAACAAATTAACCAATGGCATACCTTTTGCCTGCCTGCCTGCTTCCGGTATTTCAAACGCGCGTAGGCTATGTGTACGGCCAGTACTTGTGAAGAACAAGATATAGTCATGCGTATTGGCAACAAACAAATCCTTTACCCAGTCTTCTTCACGGGTTTGCATACCAATAACACCCTTGCCGCCGCGCCCTTGGCTACGGTAAGTGTCCAGCGGAATACGCTTGATATACCCCATATTAGAAATAGTAATTACGCTTTGTGCGTCATCTATCAAGTCTTCCATGTTTATTTCGCCAGGGTCGTGCAAAATTGCTGTGCGGCGTGCATCACCAAATCTGTCTTTAATTTTGGTAAGCTCTTCCTGCAAAACAGACAGCAAATAACTTTCGTCACTTAATATGCGGCACAGTTCTGCAATAAGAACCTGCAATTCGTCATATTCTGCTTGCAACCTATCACGTTCAAGCCCTGTAAGCGCACGCAAACGCATGTCTACAATGGCTTGCGCCTGCAATTCCGTAAAATCAAAACGTGCCTGCAACTTTTCACGTGCTTCCGCAGTATCGGCACTGCTGCGAATAAGGGCGATAATTTCGTCTATGTGGTCAAGTGCCTTTAACAAGCCCTCCAAAATATGCGCGCGACGTTCCGCTTTCGCAAGGTCAAACTGTGTGCGGCGTGTAATCACTTCTTTTTGGTGGTTGATATAATGCTCGATAATTTCCGCAAGTGAAAGGATTTTTGGTTCCTTATTAACCAACGCAAGCATAATAATGCCAAAGCTTTCTTGCAATGGCGACATCTTGTAAAGCTGGTTTAACACAACATTGGCGTTTGCGTCCTTGCGCAGCTCGATAATAATCCTAACACCATTGCGGTTAGACTCATCCCTTATATCCGTGATGCCTTCAACTTTTTTGTCTTTAACAAGGTCTGCCATTTTTTTAACAAGATTTGCCTTATTAACCTGGTATGGTATTGCCGTAACGCGTATCTGCTCGCGCCCGGACGCACCTTGCATCGGCTCTATTGTGGCGTCTGCTCGCAGTATAACCTTACCACGGCCTGTACGGTATGCCTCGTGTATACTTGCCGTGCCCAAAATTGCGCCACCCGTTGGGTAATCCGGTGCTTTAACGATATTTATCAAATCTTGAATATCAGTTTCCTTGCCTTCGCGCATATGGTCTACGCGATGCAACACAGCAGAAATAACATCCGTCAAGTTATGTGGCGGGATATTTGTACTCATACCAACAGCAATACCGGAAGAACCATTCGCCAAAAGGTTTGGGAAGCGCGCCGGCAATACCGACGGCTCCATAAATTCTTCGTCATAGTTTGGTACAAAATCTACCGTTTCTTTTTCGATATCTGCCAGCATTTCCATAGAAAGACGGGAAAGCCTAGCTTCCGTATAACGCGGCGCAGCTGCACCGTCGCCGTCCATAGAACCAAAGTTACCATGCCCGTCTACCAGCATATACCGCATAGAAAAGTCTTGCGCCATACGCACCATTGCATCATAAATAGACGAATCACCGTGAGGGTGGTACTTACCCATAGTGTCGCCCGTAATACGTGCAGATTTTTTATATGCCTTTGTGGGATCCAAATTAAGTTCGCTCATTGCGTATAATATACGCCTGTGTACGGGTTTTAACCCATCGCGTACATCTGGTAGCGCGCGCGACACTATAACGCTCATAGAATAATCCAGATACGAATTTTTCATTTCGTCCGTTATGTCAATTGATGAAATACCCTTAATTCTATGGTTATTTTCGCTCATTTAAATCTTATCTCCTTAGTTAAAAAATCTTAGACATCTAAATTTCTAACTTGAGTGGCATATTCCCGTATAAATTCGCGCCGTGGTTCAACTTTGTCACCCATAAGCTGGGTAAAAATTAAATCTGCCGCTATTGCATCATCCAATGAAACTTGCAAAAGAATACGCCTTTCCGGGTCCATTGTCGTATCCCACAATTGGTCTGCATCCATTTCCCCAAGGCCTTTATACCTTTGAATTGGCTTTATGCCATCGCGCCCAATTTCCAATAGAATATTTTGCAGCTCTACATCGCTATATGCATAATATTCTTTTTTGCCCTTTTCTACTTTATAAAGTGGCGGCTGCGCTATATACACAAACCCGCCGCTTATAAGTTCCGGCATAAAACGGTACATAAACGTTAGCATCAATGTACGTATATGAGAGCCATCAACATCGGCATCTGTCATAATGACTATTTTATGATACCGTAATTTATTGATATCAAAATCTTCATGAATGCCCGTACCAAAAGCTGTTATCATTGCTTTTATCTCTTCATTGCCAAGGATTTTATCAAGCCTTGCTTTTTCCACGTTCATAATCTTACCACGCAGTGGCAAAATTGCTTGGTTTTGTGGCGACCGCGCATTTTTTGCACTGCCACCCGCCGAGTCACCCTCTACAATAAACACTTCGCACAATTCTGGGTTCTTTTCAGAGCAGTCGGAAAGCTTACCAGGAAGCCGCCCACCCTCAAGCACAGATTTACGTTTTACAAGCTCCCTTGCTTTTTTCGCCGCCTCACGCGCTCGCGCAGCAACAAGGCTGTTTTCGATTATAATCCGTCCAATGCCGGGGTTTTCTTCTAAAAAGTATGCAAGATGTTCGTTTAACACGTGTTCCACGGCGGTACGTGCTTCGTCATTGTTTAGTTTAACTTTTGTTTGGCTTTCAAATTGAGGATCTTCTACCTTGATGGATATTACCGCAGTTAAACCCTCACGTACATCTTCACCAGAAAGGTTTTTTTCGTTCTCCTTTATAAGCTTAAACTTACGCCCATAATCATTAATTGTTTTGGTAATACCAGAACGGAAACCTGTTACATGGGTACCGCCGTCTGTTGTATTAATATTATTTACAAATGCATACGTGTTTTCTTGAAAGCTATCCGTATACTGCAACGAAATTTCTACCATCACATTTTCGTGCATTGCTTCACAATAAAAAATTTCCTCTGTTAAAGCTGTTTTGTTTTTATTAATGTGCGCAACAAATTCTTTGATACCACCATCATATTTGTAGGAACGCGTACGAAAAGGGTCGCGTCGTTGGTCTATTAAATCTATTTTTAACCCTTTTGTAAGGAACGTTGTTTCTTGTAAACGTTGTTTCAGCGTTTCAAAATTATATTCCAATACTTCAAACATTTCTGGATCCGGTTTAAAATGTACAAGCGTACCTGTTTCTGTAGTATTGCCAACTACAGCAAGCTCCTGTGTTTTATCACCACGAGAAAATTTAATTTCGTATATTTTACCATCTTTGTGTACTTGAACGACCAACCATTCCGAGAGTGCATTTACAGCTGATGCACCAACACCATGCAAACCACCACTGGTTTTATATCCGCCAGAGCCAAATTTACCACCAGCATGCAATGTTGTAAAAATAACTTCTACCGCAGGCAAACCGGTTTGTGCCTGTATACCAACAGGTATACCGCGGCCGTTATCGCGCACAGAAATGCTATTGTCTGGGTGGATACATACGATAATTTCGTCACAAGCATCCATAAGGGCTTCATCTACAGAGTTATCTACGATTTCGTACACCAAGTGATGCAACCCTTTTGCACAAGTAGAACCTACGTACATACCTGGGCGTAGGCGTACTGCCTCCAACCCTTCTAAAACTTGTATATTCTCTGCTGTGTATTCATTGTGTGACATTTTTAACCTATCTCCTTTAAAATACTACCCTCTACCATTTTTAAAAGCTGGTAGTTTTTCATCTTTGGTAATATATCATCAAGCCCTGTGCATGTAACCAGGGTTTGCAAATTGGTAATTTGTTTTAACAAAAAGCTTTGGCGCTTACTGTCAAGTTCGGAAAGGACATCGTCTAGCAATAAAACAGGCATTTCGTTGGTATGTTGCTTAATAATTTCAATTTCCGCAAGCTTCGCAGAGAGCGCGGCCGTACGTTGCTGCCCCTGCGAACCAAAAAACCTTGCGGAAATATTATTGACTGTAAAACAGATATCGTCCTTGTGTATACCCACCGTAGTTGCACCTTGTGCTATATCTCGAGAATAAAACTTTTCCAAACTTTTCAGATACATTTCCGTATCTGGAACGCTAGGTTCATATATTAATGATAAATTTTCCAAACCCTGCGTAATGTTTAGGTGTATCTCCCTAGCAATGATATTTATTTTTTCCACAAACGCCGCGCGAGCTTTCATTATACGCTTTCCATAATCGACAAGCTGCTCATCCCAAACACAAATATTTTCTTGTTGAGCTTTATCCTTTTGGATAATTTTTAACAATGCATTGCGCTGCTTTAGCGCACGGTAATATTCCTTTAAATCACTATAATATACCGGCGAAAGTTGACACAATTCCATATCTATGAAGCGTCTGCGTTCGTATGGGCCTGCTTTAATAAGCTTTAAATCTTCTGGCGAAAACATAACAACCAAAAGCCGTCCGAACAGATCCTTTATATGAACAATTGGAATGTGATTAACAGCTAAACCTTTTTTTGTTTTTGTACCAACACGCTCTATGTGCGCGTCTAAAACAGAATTATATCCATCCCTATTTAAGTCGACACATACATGGGCAGATGTTTTATCAAAGTTTACCAAATCTTTGTCCGTTCCTGCCCTAAGCGAGCGGCCAAAAGCACAAAAGTATATTGCCTCAAGTAAACTTGTTTTACCCTGCGCATTCATACCATGAATAATATTAACCCCAGAAGACAAATTTTGATTTGTCACATCTAAGTTACGAAATCCGTTGACAGAAATATTACTAACCCACATATGATAAAATCAAACTTTTGGCCTAAGAGGTACTATTAAATATTTAAAGTCCGCGCCATCTTCTGTACCGCGGATTGTACAAGGGCTTAGCTGCGTATTAAACTTTAAAACAATATTTTCGTCTTCTACAACTCTAAGTGCTTCTATGAAGTACCTAGGGTTAAACCATATTGTTAGCGCTTTACCGTCCGTCTTACATGGTATGCTTTCCTCTGTTTCACCACGTTCACTTTCAGAATTTATAGTTAAATCATTATCCGTTATTTCCAATTTTAGTTCCAGAGGTTTGTTTTCTACAGCTACAAGTACTGCACGTTCGAAGGCGTTTAATAAATCATTACGATTTGCTTCTACGGCAGTCACAAAATCTTCATTAAATATTTGATCGTACCTAATAAATTCGCCATCTAAAAGACTGGATATCAATGTAAAATTGCTTGCATTAAAAATAATACGTTTGCCGGTAAGCTGTATGTTTACTTCTTCGTTTTCTTCGGACGATAGTATACGGCTTAGTTCGTTAAGCGCTTTTGCAGGTATAACTGCTTTAGAATCTACACTTTCTTCCGCAAGCAGAGATTCCTTATACGAAATACGATACATATCTACAGCAACCATGCGAATGATATTGTTTTTAATTTCCAACAATTCACCGGTTAAAACCATTTTAGTAATGTCTGTAGACACAGAAAAAATAGTTTGTCTTATCATTTCCTTTAATGTTTGCGCTTTTAAAGAATAGCCCTGGTTTAATGGTATAAGTTCATTTTCAGATAAAACAGGAAATTCATCACTTGGCTGCCCAGCTATTGTAAGACGTGAACGCCCACTTCTAACTTGTACCGAATTTGCAGAATTTACAGAAATAGAGATAACATCGCCCGGCATTTTCCTTATTATTTCAGAAAATAGCTTAGCATCTATAGCAACAGAACCTGACTCTTCGATATCTGCTTCGATAGGTGATGTATTTACAGAAAGCTCTAAATTACTAGCACTAAGGGTAAGCCCCTCGTCGGCTGTTAAAAGCACACACTCTAATATCGGGTGTGTAGTACGTGAAGATACTGCACGAATAGCCAACCCTAGTGCGTTTTGCAAAAGCTGTTTATCGCATGAAAGTTTCATAAGCACTCCTATAGTGATTAATTTATAATAATTTATTTATAGTAGCAGTAGTAGTAGGGGGTGTGGATTAGTGGAAAAGTACAATCAAGTCTTATAAACACAAAGTTTTTGTTGTTAGTAAAAATGTACACTAGCTGTTGAAATATGATGTAGTTATCCATAATATCCACAATAGTAATAAAGTTGCAGAAGTAGTAACAATTTATTCACAGCTGACTGTTGATATTATTCACCACGAATGCGCAACTCTAATTCATCTACTAAAATGCGTAAATTTTGATCTGTTTCTAGTTCATGGGCAATTTTATCGCAAGAATGGATTACTGTAGAGTGATCCCGTCCACCAAAAAATTTTCCAATTTCAGGTAAAGACTTGTCCATTATCTTGCGACATAAGTACATGGCGATTTGTCTTGGAAATGCAATAGCTTGATTGCGTTTGCGGCTATTTAATTCCTCTATTGTTACATTAAAGTGTGAAACTACAACTTGCTGAATAAAGCCCATGGTTATGTCTTGTTTTTCAGCATTTACAAGCTGATCTTTTAGTGCTTGTTGCGCTAACTCTAACGTAAGCGAGGCTTTAGTAAGGTTAGCATATGCCATTACCTTATTAAGTGCACCTTCTAATTCACGAATATTAGACACAATATTGCGTGTAATAAATTCTTTTACAGGCTGAGAAATTTCGATTTTTTCATTTTGTAGTTTAGTTTCAAGGATGGCTGTACGTGTTTCGTAGTCTGGTATTGTAATGTCAGCAATAAGTCCAGCAGCAAAACGTGACGTAAGACGAGCTTCTAGTCCAGAAAGTTCTTTTGGTGGCAAATCACTTGAAAGAATAATTTTTTTGTTTGTATTATATAGGTCGTTAAACGTATGAAACATTTCTTCTTGAGTTTCTGGTTTACCCGCAAGAAACTGTACATCATCTATAAGAAGGACGTCGCAGTCGCGATATTTATTTTTAAATTGTTGGGTAGATTGCTCACGAATAGATGCGATAAACTCGTTGGTAAAAGTTTCAGAAGAAACATACATAACTTTTAATTCTGGGTTTATATCTAATGCACGATTGCCTATTGAGTGCAATAAATGAGTTTTCCCAAGACCTACTCCGCCATATAAAAATAGTGGGTTATAGTCGCTTGACCCTTCTGCAACTGCTTTGGATGCAGAATATGCTAGGTCATTGCATTTGCCTTTTACAAAAGTTTCAAACACATATTTTTGACGTAAGTTTGTTTTTTCGTAACTATGGTTGATAAATTTGGGTTGAGCAGTGTCGCCAGACTTAAAATCCTCCGGGGATACTACGCGTATTTCTAAATCATCGTCGCCAAAAATAGATTTTGAACAACGCATCAAGTCGTTGTAATATCGTGTTTTTAATGAATTTTTATAAAAATCTTGATGAATCATTAGGGTAAGTGTTTTGTTTTCATACGAAAGAGGCTCTATCGCAGATATTAGGGAATCAAAAATTACTTGAGAAACAGAGTTCTCTAGTAAAGGTAGTACATTTTTCCACAGATTATTTAAATCCACAATAGTCTCCTTTTAAAGTTTCCACAGTGTTATCAACAGGCTGTGTATAACTCAAAAAATGATAGTTACACTATATCAAAATAATTAGGGACAAGCAAGTTATTATCCACAGTTTTTGAACAAAATGTTAACAACACTATAACAAACTTATCAACAAAATTGAAAAAGATTGACGTATATAGTGCAAATGCTTATAATGCCAAGGCAAAAGTTAATATGACAAAGACATTAAGATATTGTCAATTTAGTGTTTGAAAAATTATTTGAAAGATGGTGACATTGTGAAAAGAACTTATCAGCCTAAAAAAAGGCAGCGTAGTAAGGAACATGGCTTCCGTAAACGCATGAGTACAACCAGTGGTCGTAAAGTTTTAAAAAGAAGGCGTTTGAGAGGTAGACATGTGCTGTCTGCGTAAGACGGTTCAAATACTTTCTCTAAAAAAGAAGCAGGAATTTAAGCGAGTCTATAGCCAGGGTAAATATGCAGCAGATAATTTGTTTGTTGTATATGCCCTGGCAAACTTCGGTTTGATTCAAAACAGACTTGGTATTACAACCAGCAAGAAAACAGGCAATGCTGTTGCACGCAACCGTGTAAAGCGGTGGGTAAAGGAAAGTTATCGCAAACTGCCCTTATCTCACGACGAAGGCAATACTTTTGATTATGTAATTGTAGCGCGCGTACCGGCTGGGCAACTAAAAGGCAAGGGCGCGTTTTCTGCAGTTGAAAATTCTTTAAAAAATTTGTTTAAGCGATTGAAAAAAGGTTAGGCTTATGAAACGTTTTATTTTGGTGCCGGTTAGGCTTTACAGGCGTTTTATTTCGCCTTTAAAGCCACCTACTTGCAGGTTTTATCCTACTTGTTCCTACTATATGATAGAGGCGGTAGAGCGTTATGGGGCAGTAAAAGGCACATGGATGGGCATTAGACGAATATTACGCTGTCACCCGTTTTCGCGCGGGGGGTACGATCCGGTGCCTTAGAAGGCGCCATTAGGGATATAAATTAGGAGGATGAAGTTTTGAGCGGAATCACCGATATGTTTTTTATAGCAGCACGGCAGATAGAATCGCAACCGGGTATGTTTGTTGGACCAATAGCTGCCTTATTTGGACATGTAATTAACTTTCTTTTTAACATAGTATATGCTATTAGCCCAATAAACTCATTGGGTTTTGCGATTATTGTTATGACAGTTATTTTCCGTGCTTGTTTATTACCATTAAACCTTAAAGCGCAGAAGTCTATGATGAAAATGCGGGAATTGCAGCCTGAGCTTAAAAAGATTAGCGATAAATATGGTAAATCTAAAGACCCCGAAATAATGAAGAAGGCCAATGCAGAAAGAGCTGCGCTTATGGCAAAGCATGATGCAAATCCGTTAAAGGGTTGCCTTCCCATGCTTTTGCAAATGCCGCTGTTTTTTGGTCTAAACTTTATTATGCGCCAGACATTTTTATATATTACACGCCTTAGAGATGTATATTACGAATTGGCAGTTGCAATTCAAAATGTGCCAGACTATCTTTCTATTATAGCTCCAAATATTCCTATTAGCCAAGCGGAGGCACTGCCGGAGCATTATGCCAATGCGACACGGCTTATCCCAAGTTCTATGCATGCTAATGCAAATGAGCTATTACATCTTATGGAGCGTGGTCATTCATTTGAAGCAGCACGCGACATGGTTGGCGAAGTTATTATATTAAGCGATCCGGCAGATCTTTCTCGCGTTATTCATCGTTTTACGGCAGAAAACTGGGCTTGGTTGCAAGAACAAGTAGAAAAGATACCAGGATATTATTGGCAGGCAATTGGTGAACTCAATGAAAGACGTCATGCGATGGAGTCATTCTTTGGGCTTAGTCTTACAGAAAACAGTGGTTGGCGTTGGCCAACTGTCCTTATACCTGTTTTAACGGGTATAACAATGTTAATTGTCTCTTGGCTTATGCAGCTAAGAAATTATGACCCTAACGCAACCGATCAAGTTAAAATGCAGCAAAAAATCATGATGTTTGCTATGCCTCCTGTAATGGCATTTTTTACAGCCAGCTTTCCGGTTGGTGTAGGTATCTTCTGGCTCGTAGGGCAAATTTTCCAAATGTGTGTAGATATAGTCTTAAACAAAAAATCAGGCATATCCATGGTTCCGTCATTCTTGAAAAAGAAAGAGTCGTAGGGGGTATTTGGCTTTATGGATACAGTTGAAAGAAGTGCCAAAACAAAGGACTTAGCTATTGCAGAAGCTTTAAGTATTCTTGGTGTTGCAGAGGCCGGCGTTAATATTGTTGTTTTGGACGAAGGTTCCAAAGGTGGGCTTTTTGGAATTGGTGCCAAGCCTGCAAGGGTTAGGGTATCGCTTAAACCAGACCCGGAGGGGATTATTAAAAACTTTTTGCGCGAAGTTATCCTTTCTATGGGATTAAGCGTAAATTTGGAAGTAAACAGGAAAGATAAACGTGTTTATGTAAATTTAGTTGGCGATAATATGGGCATTCTTATTGGTAAACGAGGGCAGACATTAGACTCGTTGCAATATCTTACTAACTTGGTGCTTAATGGGTATGGGTTTTCGGAAGTTAGTGTTGTTTTGGACACCGGCAACTACCGCAAACGTCGCAAAGATACACTGGAGTCACTTGCACGAAATATTGCGCGTAAGGTAAGGACGAAAGGTTATAGTGTAAAGCTAGAGCCTATGAGCCGTTTCGAGCGGCATATAATCCATACTACTTTGCAAAATGATAAAAGCGTGCGCACATATAGCGAAGGCAATGAGCCGCACCGCTATGTAGTTGTTGGCACACAAAAATCTTAAGGATGCAAAATGACGTAATTGCAGCAATTGCCACCGCCAATGGGCATGGGGCAATTGGAATTGTACGCATGTCTGGCGTAGGCGTGTTACAACTGTTGCGGCGCATATTCCCACACAAGCGGGAGCTTGTAAGCCATCGGATGTATTATGGTAACATTGTTGCAAATGGGGAAACAATTGACGAAGTTATGGTTTGCCCAATGCTTGCCCCGCGTTCTTACACAATGGAAGATACTGTAGAAATTTATGCCCATGGTGGCATGGTTGTATTGCGTAGCGTGTTGAACGTTGTGCTGCAAGAAGGTGCGCGGCTTGCCCAGCCAGGCGAGTTTACGAAGCGCGCCTTTTTGAATGGGCGATTAAACCTTACCCAAGCAGAAGCGGTGATGGATATTATACGTGCAGGCAGTGATGCCGCACGGCGCGCAGGGCTTAGGCAGCTGGGTGGTGGTCTTTCGGACAGGATACAAAACACGCGCGACAAGCTTCTTTCCTGGCTTGCACATATAGAACTTAGCATAGACTATCCCGAACACGAAGAAGAGGCTAAAACAGCGGCACAAATTTTGCAGGAAGGTGCAGGTGTTATTCATGAGCTCACTGCATTACACAAAACTGCTACTATTGGGCGTATGTTACGTGACGGCGTAAAAACTGCCATCATTGGCCGCCCTAATGCGGGCAAATCTACATTGCTAAACGCAATTTTAAGTGAGGATAGGGCAATAGTACACGAACAGGCGGGTACTACGCGTGACGTGTTAACAGAGCGAGTGGTTGTGGGCGGAATCCCTCTGCTGCTAATGGACACTGCAGGCATACGCGAAACGGCAGATCCTGTCGAAAAGATTGGTGTACAAAAAACGCTGGAAGCGGTACAAGATGCAGAATTAATATTGTATGTAATAGACCGTAGCCAGGGTGTTAGCTCGGACGACACCAATATGCTGGCAACGGTAAAAGACAAGCCTGTGATTGTGTTATTAAACAAAAGTGATTTATTTAGTGGGGACTCAGATTTAACCTCGGATAATGAGAATAAAATAGAAGTATCTACGCTAACAGGCCAAGGATTGGACAAGCTTTACGATCGTATTGGCAAATTGTTGCTGACAAATGCCGGTGATACCGCGAATGAAGCAGATATTATAACCCGCGAAAGACACCGCATATTGCTAGAACAAACAATAAACCATGTACAAACAGCAATGAATGAAATAGAAATGCAAGTTCCCGAGGATTTGATATCGGTTAGATTGCGTGTAGCCTATGTGGCACTTGGTGAGATACTGGGCATAGAAGTGGCTGACGATATTTTGGACAGGATTTTTTCAGAATTTTGCGTTGGGAAGTGACATAAATCGTGAAACACATCATAGTAGTTGGCGGTGGACATGCAGGGTGTGAAGCCGCTTTTGCAGCGGCACAACTTGGGCAACGTGTTACTCTTTTTGCCTTAAGTTTAGATTCTATCGCGCTTATGCCGTGTAACCCATGTATTGGCGGCAGTGCCAAGGGACACCTTGTGCGCGAAATTGACGCGCTTGGTGGCCGTATGGGCAAGGCAATAGATGCCACATTTATTCAAAGCCGTATGCTTAATGCCAGCAAAGGGCCAGCGGTGTATTCTTTGCGTGCGCAGGCAGATAAAAAGCAGTACATGGCACATATGAAACACGCACTGGAACGTGAGCCGCTAATTTCCCTGCGCGAGGGCGAGATTGTTAACATTATAACCGATGATGGCAAGGTAACAGGTGTGAAAACAGAATCTGGAATGATTGTGCCATGTGACGCGGTTATTATTTGCACCGGTACATATCTAAATGCGCGTTGCTTGCATGGCGACACAATTATCCCGACAGGGCCAAATGGGCTGCGAGCTTCCATGGGGCTAAGCGCGGGGTTGCAACACTTAGGCTTTAATTTGCAACGTTTTAAAACAGGAACGCCAGCTAGAGTGCATAAGCGTTCTATCGATTTTACAAAAATGGCGGCGCAACCGGGCGATAGCAAAATTGTCCCGTTTTCTTTTGAAACCAACCCCGCGGAAATTGAACGCGACCAACAGCCATGTTATCTAACTTATACCACGCCGGAAACACATGCGTTAATACGCAAGCATCTTCATCGTTCTGCCATGTATAGCGGGTTGATACAAGCCACAGGTACACGTTACTGCCCTTCTATCGAAGATAAAATTGCGCGCTTTGCCGATAAGGATAGGCATCAAGTTTTTATCGAGCCAGAGGGACTTGATACAGAGGAAATGTATGTACAAGGCATGAGTTCTGCCTTGCCGGAAGATATCCAACTTGCTGTGTACCGTACTATCCCGGGGTTGGAAAATTGCGAAATTGTGCGCCCTGCATACGCGATAGAGTACGATTGTATAGACGCAACGCAACTTACATTGGGGCTGGAAGCCAAGCATGTGAAGGGGTTGTTTTTTGCAGGGCAGATAAACGGCAGTTCCGGCTACGAGGAAGCTGCGGCTCAAGGGTTAATGGCGGGGCTTAACGCCGCCGGTGCCAATATTGTGCTGGATAGGGCAGAGGGCTATATTGGCGTGCTGATAGACGACCTTGTTACCAAAGGCACAAAGGAACCCTACCGTATGATGACCTCCCGCGCGGAATACCGTTTGCTTTTGCGGCAGGACAATGCAGATTTACGGCTTACAGGCCGTGCGTACGATGTCGGTAATATCCTTCAACCGCGGTTTGACATGTTTACGCAAAAAGCGCAGGCAATAGATGCCGAAATTAAACGCCTTGCGGGTATTAATATTTCGCCAGGTGTCGCCAATAGCTTGCTGGAGCAAAGGGGCAGCGCGCCGCTTGTGTCTGGTACAAAAGTTTCTGATCTTATAAAACGGCCGGAAATAAATTACCAAGATATTTTGCCCTTAATAGAAAAAGCATGCAAAGCGCATGACATGCCCGACTATGTGTGGGACGCCGTGTGCGAGCAGGTAAATATACAAATCAAGTACGAGGGGTATATCTCGATACAAGTGGCACAGGCAGAGGCTTTTCGCAAAATGGAAAGCTACCCCCTACCCCAGGATATAGATTATGCCGAAATAAAAGGCTTACGATTGGAAGCCAGGCAAAAGCTTAACGCACTGCGTCCGGTAAACCTTGGACAAGCAGCGCGTGTTACGGGTGTTTCGCCAGCAGATTTAAGCGTATTGATGGTGTACTTAAAAACGTATAGCTAGGAGTTTACCATGAAAAAAACATTAAACCATACTGCTAAAAGGTGGCTATGTATTGCACTCGTTGCAATTATGTTGTTTGGACATGTGCAGGAGTGGGAAGTTTTTGCGAATGCAGATGAATTTACTTATAGGATTATTGACGCTACATACGTTGCGGTAACAGGGTACACGGGTGAACGCACAGACCTTGTTATACCGCGGACGCTGGGCGGGCGTGTTGTTAGGGAAATTGATGCGAATGCATTTAGCAACGCGGGTCTAACGAGTGTAATAATTCCGGACAGCGTAACAAGGATAGAAACGAGCGCATTTCGTAACAACAACCTAACGAGTGTGGTGCTAGGAAGAAACGTAACA
>Ga0131853_10005266_pt1 | contig 23319 bp, 16 predicted proteins | sample TergutLab28metaG_FD_92764 | JGI IMG/M metagenome (GOLD analysis project Ga0131853, IMG submission 92764) | Labiotermes labralis P1 segment gut microbial communities from Petit-Saut dam, French Guiana - Lab288 P1 (version 2) (version 2) | ecosystem: Host-associated > Arthropoda: Insects >...
ATAGTACTATAATTTAACTAATTAGTGATTGTATAGGGAGAAGATGGCAACCAGATGGCAGTAAGAATGATTCCAAGAAAAACGAAAATTGCAATGGAGCTTTTTAAAGGCTACACTGTGATGGACATTTTATGGCTTGCAATGTGTGCTGGTATATTCCTTTTGTTTATGTCTTCAAACTATCCACGTTCTCCGTTCAACATCATTTTGGGGCTTGCGATTGCTGGTATGCTTGTGACACTTATTATTAAGTCTAACGGTGTTAGGGTTTATAACACATTGACGTGGGCTTTTGGTTTTATTGCATATCCTAAAGTGTTTGTTAAGTTTAGAGGAGATAAGAAAGTTAAGGGGCACAATATGCGTGGGCTTATGCCATATGTTGGTCTTCTTGATAATATTATTGATTACAGAGAATATTATGCACAGGTTATTGAAGTCTACCCAATGGGATTTGGACTTTTGGCAGAAAATAGGCAAGACGCTATGATTAATGGTGTGGCAAACGCTTTAAGACGTCTTGGAGCGGGGCAGTGTGCCAGCCTTGTTAAGGTAAGCATGCCGATGACGCTAGACAGCTATCACGAAGCGGAGAAGAATAAGCGTAACGCAGTTCTGAAAAACCACGAGCTTGGGTTTATTTCTGATAAAGAACTTCAAACACGTGAAGTTGTTTTCAAAAACCGTAATGTGTTAAACCAATATTTTGAAACAAAGAAAAAGATTTATAAAGACCACTTCTTCTTTGTTATTTTTTCAAAGCACAGGGAAACACTTAAAACAACAGTTGAGGGTATGAGTAACTCATTCTTTGGAGCCTCGCCTGTTCTTAATAACAAAATTCTAAACAAAAACGAAGTTATTGCTTTCCTAAAAGCAAACTATTCAAAAGACTATAATCCAAAAGATATTCCAAAACTTAAAAACGAAGAAATTTTAGGTTGGTTGATGCCAGACCGTGTTAGGTTCAATTCAAGCTCGTTTGAAGTTGATGACAAAAAATATTCAAACTTTACGATTATGGACTATCCAATGACTGTTGGAAACGCTTGGGGTTGGTCTTTCTTCAGTTTAAAAGACACAAGAGTTGTTATGAACTTTAAGTCTATTCCTAAAATTAAATCTGTTAAGGCTATAGACAAAGCGTTGATGGAGATGCAGGGGCAGATGCTTAAGGGCGGAAAGTTCTCTGACAAGGTTGAAAAACAAGCTGCTTTGGACTCTATGAAGCGACTTCTTGTTGACTTAAAGACCGGAAACGAAAACATGTTCGACGTGACAATTTTCCTAACATGCGAACACTCGATGAAAAAAGAGGTTAGGGCAAAACTTAAAGAGGTTGGTTTTACATCAAACGAAATGTTCTGTCGTCAAGCAGATGCGTTTGTTTCTGCAAACGTTTCGATGGTTGATAAAACTGTTAAATATGCAAGGGGTTTCCAAACATCTTCTCTTGCTGGGGTTTTCCCGTTTATTTCTTCAATGCTTCAAGACCCAGGTGGGTTCTATATTGGATATAACCAATATCCAGTTTATATGGATTTCTTCAAGAGGGATAGGGAACGTGTTAACTCGAATATGTTCGTTATTGGGCGTTCTGGTTCTGGTAAGTCGTTTACGGCAAAAACTCTTATTTCTCACCTTGTTGCAGATGACGCAAAAATCTTTATTCTTGACCCTGAAAACGAATATGCGAAAATGGCTCTCACATTTGGTGGAAAGCTTATTGACGTTGGTTCTGGAATTCAGGAACGTTTTAATCCGTTCCATATCGTTCAAGAACTAGATGATGACGACGGCTCCAGCGGTGGAGACAGCATGGCGCAGCACTTGCAGTTTATGGAGGAATTCTTTAAAATCATTCTTGAAGGGATTACGTCTGACGCGATGGAAGCTCTAAACCGTCTTGTTGTTCAACTCTATAAAAAACGCGGTGTCACTGCGGGAACTGACTTAAACGAAATCAAGCCAGAAGAATATCCAATATTCGACGACCTTGTGGACTATGCGGTGCAAGAATATGAACGTGCAAGTGATGAGTATTCTAAACAAAACTATAAAGTTGTTATTAACTATATTTCAAAATTCGCAACTGGTGGGCGTATTTCCAACTTGTGGAACGGCCCAACAAACATTGAAGCAAACGAAAACTTCGTTGTGTTCTCTTTCCGTTCGATTTTGGCAAACAGAAACGGTGGGGTTGGAAGAGCACAGATGTTGTTGGTGTTTAAGTATCTAGATAACGAGATTATTAAAAACCGTGAATTTAACCTTAGATATAGAACGCACAGAAAAATTATCGTTGTTGTGGACGAGGCGCACTGTTTTATTTCGCCTAAGTTTCCAATCGCTTTGGACTTTATGTTCCAGATGGCAAAACGTATTCGTAAATACGGTGGGATGCAGATTATCATCACGCAGAACATCATGGACTTTATGGGCGATGCTGCCATGATTCGTCAGTCTTCGGCGATTATTGCTGCCTGTCAATATTCTCTGATTATGTCTCTTTCTCCAAACGACGTTACGGAACTTGTTAAGTTATATAAGAACGCGGGTGGTATGAACGAAACCGAGCAAGACCAAATTGCAAACGCTGGTCGAGGTGAGGTGTTTATGATTACGGGGCTTGCAACAAGGACGCAGGTTCAGATTGACGTTATGCCTGAGGTTCGAGAGTTATTTGATGATTAAAAAATGCCAGAATGGCATTTTTTTCTTTCTTGAATTTTAAGTTTTGAGTTTAATTCGTTTTGCCCTTTTCTAGATAGGTGTTAAACTATAAAAGTTATAATCTAACGAAATCTTTTTTTATAGTTTTAATTTATTAGCAGAAACTATGAAAAGGAAGAAGTTTAAGCATAGAAGGGAACTTAAAGCATGACAAATTTATTTAGAAGAATTAACATGAAACTAGTAGGTCGAATTTCAGTGGCGGTTGTATTTATCTTGGCGTTGATTGCATCATCTCCATGGTTAGGTGCATTTTTCACTGTAAGAACGGTGACAAACCACGCACAAGGTTTTGCGCCAACAAACATCACGGCTTTCCAAATTATGAACATTGATGTTCCAAGAGAAGCTGAGATAGGGGATGTTATTGAAATTCCATATGCACACATTGTGGGGCCTAATGGAACTGTGAACAGCATCAACACAGAAGAAACTCTTGTGATGGGTTCGGACGATATTTATACTAGAGTAAACTTTCCAAAAACATTCACAAGCAACATTGCTCTAACGGGCGACACAGTGTCTCAAACTGGTTATGCCCTAAGACCAATCATCACAGACAGCTTTGGTGCAATTGTTAGACACGTTTCGGAAATTCCTGCTCACCAAAGAGAAGGAAGAACTTTACTTGGAAGACCACTTAACGTTGCCTATTGGTTCTCAACACTTGAAGATACATGGTATGAAGATGCACTTGATAACGACACAATTAAAGTAGAAACAGATGAGTCAAATGGAGACTTTATCAACTTCGTTCCTGCAACAAGAGGAACAAACGCATATGTTGTGTTCTTTGAATATAGAGAGCATAGCAGAACACTTGGAACAGTTGCTCCACTAAGCACTCCAGCAATCAGAACACTTGCAAGAAGTGAAAACTTTTCTATCAGCGTATATGCAGAGCAGTTTGGTTTCACATGGGACACAAACGTTAGATATCACAGTTTCAGCAAAGATGCAGAAGATGAATTTACTGTAAGAACTGATGCGGTTCTTGCGTTTATGCCTTCTGAAATCAACAACACAACTGCATTCACAATTCCAATGCCACGCGTTACAAACAGCAGAGGACACACACTATACCTAGACGTTAAAGACCAATTTGGAAATGGAGCAAACAGCCAATTGACTGTTGAAGCTTTCCATGGCGTTATTACAGAACAAGAACTCCTTGAGGGAAGAACAAGATTCTCTAGACCAATTTGGGTTTATGACAACGCACCAGACACATATGCTCTTCTTGAAAACGAGCCAAGCGACACAACAGACTGGACACTTAACCAAACAAACAGAACAATCGTTTTTGTTGAAGAGGTTTCTGGTGGAACATTTATTGACATCAGTGTTAACAACTTTGCATATCAACATGCTTCAGAAGTGACTCTAAGAAACTCTGGAAACCAAACAGTATTCAGAGGAGACCCAACAAGCACAGACAGAATTGAAACTGTTCCTGTAACAGCAGGGCAAACACTTCTTCCTGCACTTAGCGTGGACGAAGTTATTGCAGGTTTCACAGTTCAAAGAACAAGCACATTCGACAGAGACCCACATGCTCCAAACGTTAACCCAGAAGAACTTACAACACTTAAAGACAGACATGGAAGAGAAGTTAAAACATTCAGAATCACAATGAGAAACCAAAACACAACTTCTCACGATTTTGGAAGATTTACACTTGCATACAGATTTATTGGAAGCCAAGACCACAACCAATCTAATGCCAACTTCTCAAACGAAATTCAAGTTAGAAACGCAGCAAACTTCAACCCAGTTCCAACACCAGGTGGGGCGCACAACGCTGACCTTGTTGATTTAACATTCACATTCGACTCAAGCGAACCACCAAGAACCGCAACACTTGGAAACGAACTTAAATTCAGCACAGTTACAGCAAGAAACGCAGCAAGAAACGATGTTGTTGTTCAAGCGTTCACAAGAGTGACAATCACTTGGGTGGACCCAATCGCAAGAACAGAACATTCTCTAGACAACGAAGGAAACATTGTTGCACTTGTAACGAATGCAAGCCAAAGAATGGATATCAGTGACACTATGGCATACACATTCAGAAGAGAAGGTGCATACCGTGTTAGATATCAAGTAATTGACGTTTATGGAATTGCTTCAAGAGAATTTACATACACAATTTCAAACGTTAGGGACGACCTTAGCCCAACAATTATGCTTGCAGTTGACTATACAGACGACTTAGGCAGAAACATTCAACCAGACTCAAAAGTTGAGGACAAAGACAGAATACAATGCGGAAGACACCTTCTTCCAACAAGAGTTGCTTCAATCAGCCAAACTGGCATTCCAGGAATCACTGGAACAGCAAGAGGTGTTGTTTATATCCCTGCAGTGTTTGCACACGACAACTGGGATGACATTGGAAGACTAGACATCAGAAGAACAATCAGAGCAAGAGACGGCGGAGCTGTTTGGACTGTTGAAACAAGATGGGCAGACCAAAACAACCACAGAGTTCTTCACGTAAACCAAGGTGGATTTATCTACTTTGCTGCAGAAGGAACTTATGTTCTTGAAATTTCAGCAAGAGACAGAACAACACAAGGTTTCACTTCAACAAGTTTTGAATTTGTTATTGGCGAAGCAACAAACACAACAGATGTTCCAACAGAAGGAACAACTGCAAGACCAAGCGTGACATTTGTTAGAGGACAAGATGTCAACTTTGTTAGACCAAGCTTCACGCACGCAGTTGACAACAGAATGCTTACAGAAACGTTCTACTATTTTGGCGACATCGAGTGCCCAGTGAACGAAACAGCAGATTTGATTAACCCAAGATTCTTCACTTCATCAATCTATAACAACATGGATGTTGGTGACAGACCAGTTGATATCTTCGACGTAGACGCAGTTATTGCAGAAGTTGGAGCACCAGCAAGAAACACATGGATTTATAACAGCTTTAGCGACCTTCTAAGAAACGTTAGAAACGAAGGTGCAGGAACAGCAGCAGAAGGAAACTACCTTCAAATTATGACTGCAATTTCTATGATTAACGAAGCATATCGTGCAGCAGGCGAGCCAACAGTCATCAGAACTCCAGAAACAAGAGAAGGAAACGAAACTCACTATTTCATCAGAACAGAAAGAGGAATGAGAGAAAACATCAACATCTTTGCTGTTGCAACTTCACACTCTGGAAGACTTATGAGCGGACTTATTGGGGGAGAACTTCCACTTCACCTACAACCAGGAATTCCACCAGAAGTTCCACCACTGTTTGAACCAAACTGGACAGCACACACAGCAGCATTCTGGAATATGGAAATCAGGAACATCTTAGCTGAACGTGCAGCATTCGAATTGCCACCAGTTTTCCTTGCAGGCGGAGTTAACACAGATTTAGACGGAACAGGAATGAAAACGGGTTGGGACACAGATTACTACGACAACCTTACATACACATCAAGAGACGGCTGGTTTGTTATGCCAGGCGCAGCAGGTGCAGACACAAGACCAACAGAATTCATCAACCAACATGGTGTTGAAAACGGCGGCACAATTGCTGCAGTTCCAGGACGTGTTAACGAAATCGTAAACGCGCACCAAAACTTCAACATTCACCTTCCAGCAGCAGTGTTTGCTTCAGTTGACCCAGGTTTCAACATCAACATCACTGCAAGATACCTTCGTGACACTGGAAACGGGGCTTTCACAGCAACGCTTTCAAACGAGCACACAGGTGGAAGAATTATTGGTGGAGGAACAAGTGCGGTTCCAGCTCTTGCTAACAACGACCACAACTATAGAAGAGCAGGCGATGCAACATTTAGACCAAGCTTTGGAAACACAAGCTATCTAATCAGCTATAACGCAACAGACAACAACGGAAACGGAACAATGATTTCAATTGTGTTCAGCACAGTTCCAACAGAAGCGCCAAGCCTAAGATACGAAATGCCACAAGGAATTGATGCACTTGAAATCGGAACACGCATCACATTCCCAGAAGCAACAGCAACACAAAACGGCCTAGACATCACGCAAAATGGTGGAACAGTTAAACTTGTTCCAGTAAACGGTGCAAACTGGGGAAGAGCAGTGTTTGATGCAACAACAAGAGAATTCAGACCACTTTCAACAGGAACATTCGTTTTCCAATGGGTTGCAGAAGATGCTTATGGAATTGAAAGTAAGTCAAGACAGATTGTAGTTAATGTTGTTCATAGACATGCACCACTTGTTATTGTGGAAAGAGAACTTGGCGGCAGGCCATTCTGGAATGCTAACAACCAAAACACAGTTCAAATTCTTCCAATTGAAGAAGACAAAGACCCATCAACAACAAACCCAAGATGGCAACACATTGAGATTCCAAGATTTAGAGTTGACCCAGCACAAGACATTGAAGCGTGGGGCTCATATACTCTAAACCTTACAATCACATCAAACAACAACGCAGTTCCAGCGTTTATCTACACAGGAACTCAAGGACTAGACACAGGATATATCAACTTCCAAGGAACTGAAGCGCTTCCAGGTGGACAAGTTAGAGGAAGCATGATTCCTTTGACAGTTGCAAACATCAGAGATGAAGACAGACCAAACCCAAGATTTGCTTTCCTTCCAACAGAGGGAGATGGTGAGTATGTTGTTACATACATTGCAACATCTGGCGGAAACAGCACGGTTAACGACCCAGCGCAAAGCCAAGAACTTACGTTCAGACTTCACGTTGGAGACACAATCGACCCAGTTATAACCGTTCCAGAAGTTAAGGGCAGACACATTCCAAATGACGTATATAGCGTTGGAGACAGATTGAGACTATTTAGATTCTATTCAGCTAGCTCTCAAATCACAGCAACAGACCTTGGAGGTTCTAGAGGTGAGAACATGTTCAGAATCGGCTTTGGTGGAAAAGACACAGGCTCAGGATATCACCAAGACCCAGGGCATGACGACCACAAAGACAGATTTACATTCGATGCAACGCAGGTTAGAGCAGAAATCAGAACACCAGACGGGTTTGTTCACACAATGGAAACTGGTGCAGAGTTTGAGTGGTTCCTAGTTCAATCAGGAACACACACACTGACCTACAGAGTTATGGACTTGGCTGGAAACACAGGCGACACTGGAATGAGAGTTTTCACATTCAGAGTTGACGCAAAAGAAGCTGAGGAAAACGACTGGAGACAGTTCTGGCAAATCTTCGGAATTTGTGCAGGTATTGTTGCACTAGCTGGAGCATTGTGGTTTGCATTCGCTGACAACTCAAAACGTTTTGGAAAGAGACGTAAGAAAGACGGCGAAGGTGACGACGAAGGCACAGATGAAGATGAAGGCGATGACGCAGATGGAACAAAGCCAGCGAAAACTTCAAAGGTTAAAGAAAAGAAGAAACCTAAATCAGACATCGTAGTATAATAAACAGAAAAAACGCCTAACGGCGTTTTTTTCTGTTGTTTATGATAATATTAAGATATGAGCAAATTTGAACTTGTTTCAAAATTTAAACCTTCGGGCGACCAACCACAGGCAATCAAGAAATTGGTTGATGGTTTGAATGACGGACTGACTAGTCAAGTTCTTTTGGGTGTGACGGGTTCAGGAAAAACTTTCACAATTGCAAACGTGATTAAAGAAGTGAATAGACCAACTTTGGTGCTTGCCCACAACAAAACGCTTGCTGCACAGTTGTGCTCGGAACTTAAAGAATTCTTTCCAAACAACGCGGTGGAATATTTTGTTAGTTACTATAACTATTTCCAACCAGAGAGCTATATTGTGGCCACAGACACATATATCGAGAAAGACATGGAAATCAACGAAGAGATTGATAAACTGCGCCACAGCGCAACCTGCAGCCTTATGGAGCGACGCGATGTGATTGTTGTGTCTTCTGTTAGTTGTATATACGGTCTAGGAGGACCAGAAGAATATCACAACCAAATGCTCAGTCTAAGACCTGGGCAAAAGATTTCAAGAGACGAGTTGATTAAGAAGTTAATATCGACGCAGTATAAACGAAGCGACGATTTTGTTAGGAGCACGTTTTCTGTAAAAGGGGATACGGTGGAGATTTTTCCAGCGAATAGTTTTGATAAAGGCATTCGTGTGGAGTTCTTTGGAAACGAGATTGAAACAATATCTGAAGTCCATCCGCTTACAAAAATTAAACTTGCAAACCTAACACATGCAATGATTATGCCTGCAAGCCACTTCATACAAGACCAACAAAAAATTCCACAAGTTATTGAAGAAATAAGAAAAGACCTTGAAGTTAGGGTTAAAGAGTTAAACGATGCGGGTAAGCCACTTGAAGCATATAGGCTTACTCAACGCACGCATTATGATATGGAGACTCTAGCCGAAATGGGGTATATCAACGGCATTGAAAACTATAGCCGATATTTTGATGGCAGAAAAGAAGGCGAGCCGCCGTTTACGCTTCTTGACTATTTTCCTAAAGATTTTGTTATGGTGATTGATGAAAGCCACATGACGCTTCCACAGGTTAGGGGGATGTATAACGGCGACCGCGCTAGAAAAGAAAACCTTGTGGAGTTTGGATTTAGGCTTCCTGCGGCAAAAGATAATAGACCATTGAAGTTTGAAGAGTTTAAAAAGAGACTAAACCAAACGATTTATGTTTCGGCAACTCCAGCAGACTATGAACTAGAATTGGTTGGCGGAGATGTGGCAGAACAGTTGATTAGACCAACGGGGCTTATTGACCCAGAAGTTGAAGTGAGAAAAACAAAGGGTCAGATTGAAAACCTTCATGAAGAGATTTTGAAAGTTGTTAAAGACGGGGGCAGAGTTCTTGTGACGACTTTAACCAAAAAAATGGCGGAGAATTTAAGTGACTATTTTTTAGAAAAGAAGGTGAAGACCAAATGGCTTCACAGCGAAGTTAAAACACTTGAAAGAACAGAGATTTTAAATGGGCTTCGAAGAGGTGATTTTGATGTGCTTATTGGAATAAACCTTTTAAGAGAAGGGTTAGATTTGCCAGAAGTTAAGCTTGTTGCAATTTTAGATGCAGATAAAGAAGGGTTCTTGCGTTCAACATCTTCGCTTATTCAAATAATCGGTCGTGCTGCAAGAAACGCAGAGAGCCGAGTTATTATGTATGCAGATAAAACTACAAGAAGCATGGCAGATGCAATTGGCGAGACCGAGAGAAGAAGAAAGATTCAACAAGAGCACAACAAGAAGATGGGTATTGTGCCAAAGACTATTGTTAAGTCTGTTCCAATTGAAACGCTTAAGATTACGGATAAAGAAGCGGCTATAAGCAACCTTTCAACCAAAGAACTAAAAGCACAAATAGTTTTCTTAGAAACGCTTATGCACGAAGCATCCAAAGCCCTAGACTTTGAAAAGGCAATTGAGATTAGAGAAGAGTTGAATAAGTTGAAGGCGTTTAAGAAATAAAATGCTAAAATAATACTAGTGAAAAAAGAATTAAAAATCAAAAAGGTGGGTAATAAAACAATAATAAAGTTTCCGTTTAACAAATTGTTTTATTCACTTGTTTTAACAGTAACGACAATATTTATTCTTTCTGTGATTTTTGAAGAAGAAATTTTGAAAAGCATACCATTGATTATTGCATTGTCTATAGCATTGTTGGCTGCTATTAATACTTGCGTGCTGCTTTTTTTTAGAAAACTCGTAATCAACACAGAAACTAAAAAAATGACATATTTTTATTTTCGTAGAAAAACTTTTTCTTGGGACGATATTATTAGTGCTGAGGTAGAAGTGGTTGAAGACAGTTCCGGAGAGGGTGGTACCTCTTATCATTATCAACTTATTATAAATTTATCTAATAACAAGATAATAAAAGTCATAACGCATTCTGAAGGACAGGCAGAAGAATTAAGAATTATTATAGCAATGATAAAAACCATGTAGAATTGTTTGATATATAGAACAAATGTGCTATAATTCAATATGGCATATCTGCAACCACGAAAACAAGTTAGGTTAAAAGCGTTTGATTATTGCGAGGCGCGGTTTTATCATGTGGTTGTGTGTGTGGGTGGTGGGCATGCGATTTTGAGCAAAATCGAATTAGAGAAGAAGAGTGTAGGGGCTGGCCACCTGGGCAGCCCTAAAATAAAATACACGAGTTTAGGCGAGATAATAGAAAAGAATATTAGGTATACCAACGAGAACCTAAAAGACAGAAAAATAGTTGAATGGGTGATAATGCCTAACCACATTCACCTGATAATTAAAATCGTGCATCCTGACGAGATAGGGTCGCCCGGGTGGTCGACCCCTACATCTTTGCCAAAAGTCGTAAGTGCGTTGAAATCATTTATTCATAAAGAAGCAACCTACAAATTCTTCCAGCGGAATTATTATGAGCGTATAATCAGAAACGAAAAAGAATTGAACGAGACGCGGCAGTATATTCAAAACAATCCGGTGAATTGGTTGACTGATTTCTACTTCATTTCAAAATAAAAGGGTATAATAAACGATATGACTAAAGAAAATATGATTAAAATTAGAGGTGCTAGGGAAAACAACCTGAAGAATATGGACGTTGACATTCCGCGTGGGAAGATGGTTGCTTTTACGGGGGTTTCTGGTTCGGGAAAAACCACCTTAGCATTCAACACAATTTTTGCTGAAGGGCAAAGAAGATATATTGAAAGTTTATCTAGTTATGCTAGACAATTTTTAGGCAATTCGTCTAAACCAGATGTTGAGAGCATTGAAGGTTTAAGCCCTGCAATTTCTATTGACCAGAAGACTGCTATTCACAACCCGCGTTCGACGGTTGGAACGGTTACGGAAATATATGACTATTTCCGTCTTCTATTTGCACGTGTTGGAACACCACATTGTATGGACTGTGGAGACCCGATTGAAAAGCAAACAATAGACCAAATTGTGGAAGCGATTTTAAACTGGAAAAAAGAAACAAAGATTATTGTCAAAGCACCAGTTGTTAGAGCAGAGAAGGGAACACATGCGAAGTTGCTTTCTGGTTTTAAGAAGATGGGCTTTTCACGTGTTGAAGTTAATGGAAGCGTTTATAGCCTAGATGAAGAAATTGTTTTAGATAAAAACATAAGGCACAAAATTTCTGTGGTGGTTGATAGGTTGGTTATTGAAGAGGGATTGAATAAAAGGCTTACAGATAGCCTTGAAACCGCTCTTAAACTTGCAGATGGCTCTGTTGTGGTGGAAAGAGTTGGGCTTGATGAAGTGTTGTTTAACACAAACTTTTTGTGTAAGGTTTGTGGTGGAACGCTTCCTGAAATTTCGCCAAGGCTGTTTTCCTTCAACTCACCGTTTGGTGCGTGTGAATCTTGTGCTGGCTTAGGGGTGACCAATGAGATTGATGTCAATTTGATTATCAGAAACGAAGACTTGTCTTTGGCTCAAGGGGCGATTGCGGCAAGTGGTTGGCATGATGGTGCGATTGCAAATATGTATTTTGAAGGAATCGCACAACATTTTGGTTTTGATGTGGATTGTGCATGGAAAGATATTCCTGCAGAAGCGCAGAAAGTTATTCTATACGGAAGCGGAAAGCAAACATTTAAAGTGATTTATGAAACCACAACGGGCTGGACAAGAAACACAGACACAACATTTGAGGGTATTATTCCAAACTTGCTTCGTCGTTTTAAAGAAACAACAAGCGACTGGGCTAGGGAAGAAATTAAACGCGGAATGAAAGAAGTTGACTGCACGGCGTGTGAAGGGCGTAGACTAAATAAGGCGGCGTTGTCTGTAAAAGTTGGCGGCAAAGACATGTGGGAGTTGACTAGTATTAGTATAGATAAAACCAGAGCGTTTATGGTGGAATATAGCGAGCAAATCAAGGGCGCAGAGAAAAAGATTGCTGCACCAATTTGTAAAGAGATTTTGGCGAGATTAGATTTTCTAATCGATGTAGGTTTAAACTATCTAACACTTGCAAGAAGTTCCAGCACGTTATCTGGCGGGGAAAGTCAGCGTATAAGGCTTGCAACACAGATTGGAAGCGGTTTGACTGGGGTTTTATATATTCTAGACGAGCCAAGCATTGGCTTACACCAAAGAGATAATGAAAGGCTTTTAAAAACACTTAAACATCTAAGAGATTTAGGCAACACATTGATTGTTGTTGAGCACGATGAGGACACGATTAAGGAAAGCGACTGGGTGATTGATATTGGACCTAAGGCTGGAGTACATGGCGGGAAACTTATATTTAGCGGGAAGCCAAAAGATTTGGCAGAAGCGACGAATTCGCTGACGGCGGAATATATAACTGGCAAACGTAAAATTGAAGTTCCAAAAACAAGAAGAAAGCCGCGTGGGTTTGTGACAATCAAAGGTTGCAAAGAAAACAATCTTAAAGAGATTACTGTTGATTTTCCAGTGGGTGTGATTTGTGCGGTGACGGGGGTTTCTGGTGGGGGTAAATCGAGTCTTATAAACAGAACGCTTTTCCCTGCATTATCGAATAAGTTGAACAAATCTAAACTTAAGGTTGGAAAGTTTGAAGGTCTAACAAACGAAGAACTTCTAGACAAGGTTATTGAGGTTGACCAGTCGCCAATTGGAAGGACACCGCGAAGCAACCCGGCGACGTATACGGGAGTGTGGGGGCATATAAGAGAATTGTTTGCACGCACTCAGGAAGCAAAAGAAAGGGGCTATGCGGCAGGGCGGTTTAGTTTCAACGTTGCTGGCGGGCGATGCGAGGCTTGTGATGGTGATGGTGTGAAGAAGATTGAAATGTTCTTTTTGCCTGATATTTGGGTGGAGTGTGAAGATTGTAAGGGTGCAAGATATAATCGCGAGACTCTCGAGGTTAGATATAAAGATAAAAATATTTATGATGTGCTAGATATGACGGCAGATGAGGCTTTGAAGTTTTTTGAGAACATTCCAAAAATCAATCAAATTATGAAAGCAATCGTTGATGTGGGGCTTGGCTATATCAAGTTAGGTCAAAGCAGCACAACACTTTCTGGTGGGGAAGCACAGCGTGTGAAACTTGCAACAGAACTGTGCAAACGAAGCACGGGAAAGACAATTTATATTCTAGATGAACCAACAACGGGGCTTCATTTTTATGATGTTCATAAACTTGTTGGCATTCTTGAAAGGTTGGTTAAAGACGGCAACACGGTTGTTGTTATTGAGCACAACTTGGACGTTGTGAAAATTGCAGATTATGTGATTGATTTAGGTCCAGAAGGTGGAGATGCAGGCGGAGAAATTGTTGCAACTGGAACACCAGAAGAGGTGGCAAAAGTTGTTGGCAGTTATACAGGGAAGTTTTTGAAAAAAATGTTATAATCGTTGTATGAGGAGTAAATATATGAATACAACAGCACAATGGAAACTGCTTTGCAAAAACACAGCGCTTATGTTTAGAAGACCGAATATCTGGTTTGCAATCTTGTTCTTTCCGCTTACAATAATTGCCCTAATCAATTTTATGTTTCAGGCATTTGGAATTTTGGTTATTAGAACATTTCAAATTCCAACACAACTGCTTGATGTGATTTTAAACCTAGAACAACACTTTATTTATAAAGTTATATTCTTGTTGTTTGCTTCACCACTTATTGTTCTTAAATTCTGTTTCCACCCTGTATTGTTTTTCTCGCATGAAATTTTAAACCTGACTTTCAACATATGCGTTCATGCAATCACTCGTGGGAAAGCACAGTGGATGAACATCATCTTTTTAGACACACTTGGCGAATATACAAAACCAACAGAATAATATATAAAAAATTTCAAAAACTAGAACATGTTCGGAAGTATTATACGTGTTCTAGTTTTATATTTGGTTGTGCTTTTGGCACTTAGGGTTATGGGGAAAAGGCAGCTTGGAGAGATGCAACCTTTTGAATTTGTTATAACTTTCATGATTGCAGAACTTGCAGCCATTCCAATGACTGAAAGAACTGTTCCGCTTTTAAATGGAGCGATTCCTGTTCTTGTTTTGATGTTGATTCATGCAGTGCTTGTTTTTATGTCTAAGAAATCTATTCACCTTAGAAAAGTTATTTCGGGAAAACCTGTTGTTGTGATTACCCCAAGCGGAATTGATTTCGAGGCACTTAAAAGACTTAGCATGACGATTACGGAACTTCTTGAAGCAATCAGGGCGGCGGGCTATATGGCGTTGTCTGATGTGGAGTGGGCGATTGTTGAAACCAGTGGCTCGGTTTCGGTTTTTGCAAAAGGTGAGAAGAACCCAACAACCAAGGAAGATATGAACATTGAGCCAGAGCCTTCTCATTTGCAGGTGACTTTGATTTTGGACGGGAAGTTTATCAAAGAAAACTTGACACTTATTGGCTTTGATGAGAAGAGAGTTTTGGAAGTTGCAGAACTTGTGGCAGAAAAGAAAGTGGCAGAAAAAGAGGTTTTGATTTTCACAACAGACATTGAGGGCAACTCGTTTCTTCAGACAAAAAAAGATGATGCAGTTTCAAAGAAGCTAGACAATAAACTGTTCTCAAAAACTTCGGAGGTTGGGCAGTTGTGACTAAGAGAATTATTATTGTATCTGTGATTGTTTTTATTTTGTCTGTTGCAATTATGGACAGGGTTATTGTGAATAACACAATTGATATTCTCACAACAAACTCCAAAGAAATTGAAAGGCTTATTGAAACAAAGGCAAGTCAGGAAAGTGTTAGGGCAGAGACAGACAAGTTGATTGCAAACTGGAACAAGCGAGAATCTGGGCTTTTGGTGTTTATCTATCACCAAGAGGTTAAGGAAATAGGCGACCGCATAAGTCTTGTGAATATAAATGTTGATGCAAAAGATTTAGATGAGGCAGATAAAGAAAATAAACAACTGCTGTTTACTCTTGAAACTTTCAAAGGGCTTCACAGATTTTCGTTCTTTAATATTTTGTAACAAAAAAACTCCCTAAGGAGTTTTTTTTTGATGGGGTGGATGATGGGATTCGAACCCACGAATGACGGAACCACAACCCGTTGCCGTAACCACTTGGCTACACCCACCGCGAATAGATTATATGTTATCACTTTATGCCTTCTATGTCAAATGATGTTAATCTATTTAGTGCTATAATAGAGCATGCAAAAAATAAGTTTAATCACCGTTGGTGGGCATAAAGAAAAATTTTATAAAGACGCAGAGAAAGAATATCTTAAGCGTCTTTCTTCTTTTTGCACATTTGAAATTTTTGAAACAAAAGAATATTCTGCACTGGAAGGGAATGCAAAACTTCTTAAAGAGTCAGAAGAAATAATCAAGCATTTAAACAAACTAAAAGACTCCCTTGTATGTTTGCTTGATATAAACGGCAAACAGATTTCCAGTGAAGAGATGTCAAACATTTTGAAAACTGCAAAACTTGATAGCCAAATTAAGAACCTTGTGTTTGTTATTGGGGGAAGTAATGGAGTTCACGAGAGTGTGAAAAGGGCTGCAAGTCAAAAAATTTCTTTTGGAAAAATAACACTGCCGCATCAACTTTGCCGTGTTGTTTTGGTTGAGCAGGTTTATAGAGGTTTCACCATAGAAGCCGGCGGAAGCTATCATAAATAGAATTATTATGTTAAAATAATAAAATACGGTTAAAATGCGTTATTTATTATGTTAAAACAAATAAAAAATTAAAAAAGGTATTGATATTTAATTTTTGCTATGTTATAATTAATACAATAATTTAGAGAAGCGACAAAAGGTCAGGTATATGTTAGATTTGACACTACAAGATTGGTTGAACTTTGGTCTAGCTGCGTTGGCAGTTTTAGGTGTTATTGTTGTCGGCGTGATTATCGTTGTTCTTTTGCTTTCAATGTTTATTAGAGTGGGAAGAGCAAAGGGTGAAAGAAGACCATCAAGAAAATCTAAAACTCTAACCATGGAACAAAAAGAAGAACTTGCAAGACAGAACCAAGTTGAAAGATATGAAAAACAAGAATTAGACACAGGCACAGTTTTTGAAGAAGCAACAGGCAAACAACTTGAAGAAGACAGTGCTGTTAAATTTCAAGAAGCAACAGAACTTGTTGATGAAGATAAAACAATAAGGTTCTCAGATGATGAGCCAATTCCTTTTCTTCACGAAGAAGAGAAACCAGTTACAGCAGAACCAGCAGGCAAACAAGCAAAAGTTGCCGACAAAGATAAGGTTGATGGCATCATCAAAATTTTGGAAGATTATGAAGATATACTAGACGATTTTTATAAAGAAGATGCTATAATGGAAGCAGAACCTGTAAAACCAGTTGGCGACATTTCAACGTTCCTTGGCGAAGTTGACAGAGTTACGGACGAGTCTTCGATATACACACTTATCGACGGAGACAAGCCTGCAGCTCCAACACAAGAAACTGGCATAGTTCAACCGGTTGACACAAGCATCCTAACTGCACAAGTTTCAATGCTTCAATTTGCACCTTTCAAAAATGCTAGAATAAACAACATCGAAGATGCAAGGGCAGAGCTTAAAGAACTTGGTGGAGACATTGGAATTATTCAAAGGTTTATCAATCAAATGACCGACCAAAAGGAGAAAGATATGTGGGTAAGAAGTAACAGTGATTACGAGAACACAGAATCGAGAATTGAAAGAAAGGTAAAAGAGTGGGAAGAAATTCTTGGTAAGAACGAAGCTGCGCTTGCAGAGCAGAAGTCTACTCTTGTTATTATCGAAAAAACAAAAGAACTTATGGGTGCAGAGACTGCAGAGAAAGACGCAAGAATTATGGCACTTGAAAGAGCACTTTCAGAAGAAAGAGCAAGAGACGTTGGAACAGGAGAGTATAGACCAGACTCAGAACTTATGGTTGAACTTGAAGCAACAAAACGTTCGCTTATTGAAGAAAGAACAAGAGCTCAACTTCTTGAAGAAGAAAGAAATATTCTTAAACTTGCAAAAGATGACTCAAGCCTTCAAGAAGAATATGTTCACGAAGTTGCAACTCTTAAATCTGAAATCACAAGGCTGAACAGAGAACTTCTAACTAAAGATGATTCAGGCGACACAGCAGCACTTCAAGCAGAAATTTCTAGACTGCAAAGAGAAATTGCTTCTAGAGACAGCCAACCAGTTGTGGACAACAGCGGAGAGATTGAAGCTCTTAGACTTCAACTTATTGCAGAAGCAGAAAGAGCAGACAATGCTGAAAGAGCAGCAGAACTTGCAAGAGCTGAAATCACACTTGTTAGACAACAAAGCGACACATATGTTATCAACAAGTTTGGTGCATTTACAGAAGAAGAACTTGAAGAAAGAATCAGACTTCTTGAGCAAAGAAAGAGACAAAACACAAAAGAGAAAAGAGATGTTGGAAAAGAATATATTCCACTTTCAAGAATCGAAAAGACTTACGAAGGCGACTTGAAAAAACTTAGAAGAAAAGAAGCAATCGTTGCAAGACAAAACGTTCTTCTATATGGTGTGAACAACATTGTTGACATCGACGAAGACAAAGCGAAAAAACTTGAAGAAGACCACATGCTTCTAGATGGACTTAGACAATCAGTTCGTCACTGCGAAGAAGTTTTGACAAACAACAAAGACAGGCTTCCAATTCTTAAATCAGCATACAACGTTATTCTTGATAACGAAAGAGCAATTGATTTAGACTTAGAAGAAGCAAGAGCAGCACTCCTTGACCTTAGAAACAGAAAAGGAAACGGCGGCGATAAGGTTACTCTGACTTCTAGCGAAACAGACTACTACGAAGAATAGTCGTCAACGCCTTTTAGCGAACTACCGCGTCAATTTCAAAAATTCGCTCGGTTGTGTATATCTGTATACACGCCCTTGCGAGTTTTTTATTTCCTTGTATTTCATCTAAAATGCATTTGCCGTCTGGTTTTGTGTTATACTACTATATTACGAAGGAGACGAGATTATGGGGTTCTTAGGGTGGACGGTTACAAATAGACCAGAAATATTTGGGTGGTATCATATTGTGTGTGTTGTGGTTCTAATTCTGTTGTCGGTGGCAATAGTTATGTTTTTAAGAAAAACAACAGAGAAGCAAAACAGAATTATTCTTGCAGTTGCAGGGGGAACAATGTTGGTGTTTGAAACATTGAAACTTCTTGTTATGAGCGAAGGAAGAGGGTGGCAGTTTGAATGGGCACACTTCCCGTTTGTTCCTTGCAGCATTTTTATGTTTTTGATTTTTGCTTCGGCATTTATGAAGGGAAATCTTAGACAATGGGTTTATGTATATCTTGCGTTTTATGGATTGTTTGCAGGGCTTTCGGCATTTATTGTTCCAACATCGGTTTATAACACAGGATACTGGCTGGTTCTGTTCCAAACAATGCTTCACCATGGGCTGCAAGTTTTGGTTGGTGTGTATTTAATTTCGTCTAAGAGAGTAAGCCTTTCATATAAAGATTGGAAAAATCAACTTGGTGCAGTTGGAGTGTTTGGCTTCTTTATAGCCGTTGCAATTGTTCTTGCCTTGGTAGGTGGACAATATAGAGCAGACATGGGTTTCAACCCAATGTTCATCAGCCCGTTTAAGGAAAACAATTTGCCACTTGTTGAGTTGATTGCAAACCAGGTTCCATATGCAGTTTGGGTTGTATTATATATAATTCTATTCAGTGTGTTTGCATATGTCATTTTCTGGCTTGCAAATGGAATAAACAAACTTGTTCTTTTGATTTGCACAAAGGTTTGCAAGGGCAGATATTGTCTTTGTTGTTGCAAAAAAGAAACAAAAGAAGAAATTGAAGTTCAAGAAACAAAAGAGGTTGTTGAAAAGAATGAAAGAAAAAGCAAAAAAGAAAGAGCGTAAGTTTACATTTGCCGAAGAAGTAAGCCGCACGTTGCTAACGACATATCGAAAGCGTATATGGGGCAAGTTTACAAAGGCAATCAAGATGTATGAACTTATTAAAGACGGCGACAAGATTGCCGTTTGCATTTCCGGTGGGAAAGACAGTTTTCTTTTGGCAAAACTTTTTGGCGAACTTAAGAAACACGGAGTGAAGAACTTTGAAGTTGGCTATATCATCATGAACCCAGGGTTTGACAAGGCAACACTTGATAGCATCAAAAAGAATATTAAACTTCTAGACATCAATGCAACAATTTTCAAAACAGATATTTTTAAATCGATTGGCGAAATGAACCTTAGAAGCATTTGTTATATGTGCGGGCGTATGAGACGTGGAAACCTATATAGCAAAGCAAAAGAAATGGGCTTCAATAAAATTGCACTTGGGCATCATTTTAATGACATTATTGAAACAAGTTTAATCAACATTCTATATTCTGGAAAAGTTAGAACAATGCTTCCAAAACTTAAGAGCGACAACTTTGAGGGAATGGAGCTAATTCGTCCGCTATATTTTGTTGAAGAACACGACATCATTGAATTTTGGAAAAGATGTGGTGTGACATTTGCAAGTTGTGGGTGTCCGTTTGCAGCGCAAGTTAGAGAAGGCGGAGATGAGGGCAAGAGGGCGGAAGTTAAGAAGCTTATTGCAAAACTCAAAAAAACAAGCCCGCAGCTTGATTTGAACATATTTAGAAGTATGGAGAATATTGAGAAGAATTCGATTTTGGGGTGGCATGTATATGGGACAGACGAAAGAGGAACGTTCCTAGATGATTATGATAAGTAATCAATTTATCTGTGCTATCTTATGCACCCGCAGAAAGATTGTCTATATAAGTTATTATCTTTTATTATATTTGAATATGTTTGTTTGTTTTTTTTAGGGTCGAGAGGGATAAACTTTGGGGATTTTCCGCGTTTAGGTTGAACGGAAAGTTTTTCGCCGATTTCAGAAAGCCATGCAGTGTTTTTGTGGCGGCTTATTTGAAGGGTAGTTGCAAAGGTTTCCAGGCTTAAATCTTTTGCATAGTCGAATGTTTTTTTAAGTCTAAGTTTATAACAGCAGAAACATTTTTGGCTTTTTTCGCTGAGGTGTTTGTGTTCTGCTATTGCGGTGTTATGTTCTTCTTTATCATAAGGCATGATAATAAATGATTTAAACGTGATGTTATGCTCATTTTCCAATATGTCCACATATTGCTTTAATGCAAAGAGTCTTTTGAAATATTCTTCTTCGTCCACAAGATTTGGGTTATAGAAGAAAAGAGATATATCATAACTATCTTTGATTTGCCAAAGTGCCTCGCTTAGGCATATTGCGCAGCATGTGTGTAGGAGCATAGATTTCATATTCCCATGTTATCATATAACCATGACTAACCAAGAAAGATTTAACAAAGGCGAAACAATCACATTCTCTAAGCCAACCATTGTGCTTGGTTCCGGAAGTCCACAAAGAAAAGATGCCATGGAAAGAGCGGGTATTCCTTTTGAAGTTATTGTCAGCACGTTTGATGATGGAACGGTTAATTTTGACTATCAGCATGCGAATGTGTCTAAGAAACAAAACAAACTCTATGCAATGAAGATGAGCGAAGAAAAAATCAAGCCGTTTATTGGAAAGATTATAAACGGGGCGGTTGTCACAGCAGATTGCACAGTTTTATGCGATGGAATAATTTTGGAAAAGCCTTTGGTTAAGGAAAAACTTATTGAGATTCACAGATTTATATCAGGAAAGACCGTTTATGTTTTCACGTCGTATTCTGTTTATTATAACGGCAAGGTTGTTCACTCAATAAAAATTAGCCCTGTTAAGGTGATGAAGTTATCTGAAGAGATTATAGAAAAAATTGGGGAAGATAAGAAAGCACTTCTTTCGGCAGGTTTTAGAATTGCGGGAGATATTGGCGACTGGCTTAAAATTTGTAAAACCGACTATTTCAATATTCATGGGCTGTGCCCAAAACATGTAAAAAAACAACTGAAGAAGGTTGGGTTTCCTGGCTAAAAAATACTTGTCAAACTATGTTAAATGAGTTATAATGATATTCGTTTAATAAAACATCTATGCTTCCTTAGCTCAGTGGTAGAGCACCCGGCTGTTAACCGGTAGGTCGCTGGTTCGAGCCCAGCAGGAAGCGCCAAAACAATCGGCTTATGCCGATTTTTTTGTGCTATAGTTCGCTTCGCTTCCTGAGCATTAAAGTATTTTTTATTGATGCATAATTTCATAGATGAAATTATTGTGCTATAATAAAATGTTAATTGGAGAGCGTTATGACTGAAAAGAAAGTGTATGACATTATTATTGTTGGGGGTGGACCTGCGGGGCTTGTTGCTGCAACATATGCTGTAAGAAGCAACATGAAAACTGCTTTGCTTGAAAAGGCTGTTTTTGGTGGGCAGGCGGCGTCTACATCTAAAGAGATTGAAAACATTCCAGGGTTTGACAAAATCTCGGGAATGGAGTTTGCAATGCAAGAGCACGCAAAGGCAGAAGCACACGGGCTTCAAACATACTACGACGAAGCAACAGAATTTAAATTCGGAAAAGATGAACATCAAGTTAAACTATACGGCGGCGAAACAATTTATGGAAAAGCTGTAATTCTTTCTATGGGCGTTGAACCAAGGCGTATGGGGCTTGAAGATGAAATTGCTCTAACAGGAAGAGGCATCAGTTATTGCGTAGAATGTGATGGAAACTTTTTTAAAGATAAGGTTGTAACAATCTGTGGTGGTGGAAATGCTGCAATGGATGCAGTGTTCTATCTTTCAAAACTTGTTAAGGAAATAAACATAATAAACGACACACCAGACTTTTTGGCAATGCCTCTATATGTTAAGAGACTTCAAGCACTAGTAGCTGAAAAGAAAAATATAAACATTTTTCACCAAACAGTTTTGACAAAACTTAACCGTGGAGCAAATAACAAACTTGCATCAGTTGTTGCAAAAAACACAAAAACTGGAAAAGAAACTTTGATTGAAACAGAGGGTGTGTTTGTAAATATCGGAAGATATCCTTCAACTGATATTATCAAAGGAAAGATTAATCTAAATGAAGCGGGCTATATCATCACAAATGATTTGATGGAAACAAATGTGATGGGTGTTTATGCTGCTGGAGACGTTAGGGCAAACGTTCTTAAACAAGTTGCAGTTGCATGCGGCGAGGGCTCGATTGCAGCCGTGTCGGCTTCTAAATATGTGAGGACTAAGAAATAGGATGAGTTTTTCAACACGCACAGAATTGTTGATAGGAAAAGATAACGTAGAGCGTTTGAGAGGCTCTAGTGTTGTTGTGTGCGGTGTTGGAGGTGTTGGTGGAATATGTGCTCAAATGTTGGTTCGTGCAGGTGTGGGGAAGATTACCGTCATAGATTGCGACATTGTTGATGAATCTAATATAAACCGTCAGGCAGTGGCATATCAAAGCACTATTGGCAAAAAGAAAGTTGAAGTGTTGGCTTTGCAACTTCTAGATATCAACCCAGAACTTAAATGTTTTCCACTTGATGTGAAGTTAGACAAAGATAATATCAAAATGTTTATATCAAAAGCAGACTTTGTTGTTGATGCAATTGATGATATGAATGCAAAGGTTGCGTTGATTAAGCACTGCACAGAAAAGGGTATAAACATAATTTCGAGTATGGGTGCGGGAAGAAGGCTTGAAAACCCAGAATATAAAGCCATGGATATATTAAAAACCACAGGCGACCCACTTGCAAAGGTTTTAAGAAAGAAACTTAGAGATGAGGGTGTAGAA
>Ga0131853_10005267_pt1 | contig 23309 bp, 20 predicted proteins | sample TergutLab28metaG_FD_92764 | JGI IMG/M metagenome (GOLD analysis project Ga0131853, IMG submission 92764) | Labiotermes labralis P1 segment gut microbial communities from Petit-Saut dam, French Guiana - Lab288 P1 (version 2) (version 2) | ecosystem: Host-associated > Arthropoda: Insects >...
AGTTGATTAGCCAGATTCAGCATGAAGAAACAGTTCGCATTACAGCGATTGTGGCAAGTGATATTTTAACTAACGAGATAAAAGCCATTGCTGGTGTTAAGTCAGTGAGTGTAAATGGTAATGAATATGTGATTGATTCAACAGTAGGTAGCGGAAATCTTAACCGAATTTTGGAAGTTGCACAGCGTAACGGTGGTGTTGCTGGATTTAATGCAGACAAGCCGAATTTAGAAGACGTATTCTTGACTTTAACCGGCAAAAAATTACGAGATGAGGAGTAGGACTATGAATAAATTTGGATTGATTTTTAAACATTATTTTATGAGGATTTTGAAATATCCGATGAACCTATTTTCGATGCTTTTATTGCCAACTGTGATCATTTTATTGTTTGCATTCGTTAATGATTATAATACCGAGGCAAACTTAATCTTTCACGGTCATAATGTGATGCATACCGCGATGGTTTTTCAGAATATATTTTTCTTCCAGCTGTTTGGTATGTTTGGCAATTTAGAAAGCTTGCATGAGTTTTCTACTGGGGAACATAAGTGGCGTTTGTCTGCGGCACCAGTTAAGCGAACGACATTTGTTGCTGCCATTTTACTCGGAAGCTGGATTGTCAATATTTTACAAGGATTAGTCGTATTTGTCGTCACAAACATTGCATTAAATGTTTATTGGGGTAATTTATTGGTATCTGTATTAGCATTTCTAGGAATTTCATTGTTCGCTCAAGCTGTCGGGGTGCTTCTGTTTGTAGCGACTAAAAATGTCGGACAAGCAACTGCAATCGCTTATCCATTATCATTTTTTATCGGCGCGCTAAGTGGCTTTATCATTCCGATTCGCGCACTTATCAATCATCGTTTTATTGATTTCTTAGCTGAGTGGTCACCGCTCACGCTTGCGAGTCAAGCTGTTTTTGAAGGCGGAAGATTTGGTACGATCGATTTGATGGATGGGACATATACGGGTGGCGATATGGGTCTTGCGATTCAAAGCTTGCTTGTTGTCTTTGCAACAGCTGCTGTTATTGCTGTTATTTCATATACGCTAGGGAAGGTGAAGAAAGTATGGTAATCTTTAAATTTGCGCTTATACGTAGTTTAAGAAATCCAATTGCCCTGTTGGCGAGCTTGATTGTACCCGTGGCTTTGATGTTAGTGACTGACTTATGGACAGAAGGGGCCGGAATGTTTGCTGATCGCGGGTATTATCTCATCGCAATGCTGATGATGTTTGGTGCCTTTCCACTCACTAGTGGCATGGTTCGTGAGCGCCGTGAGAAAACAATTATTCGAATTATGAGTACACCGACGACGACATTCGATTATTTGTCGCAAAATCTAGTTGCATGTATGTTTCCGTTGTTATTGCAAATTGCAGTTATTTGTATCATGGGCGCAACTGTGCATGACTGGACAGGGCAGTTTACATTTTGGGTTGGTTTGTTATATGTTGTCTTTGCTACCACTTCAGTTGTCTTTTGTTTCGCTTGGAACTGCTTGTTTAAAAATATTGAAGCCGGCTATACTGCTTTAGCAGCGTTCCTAACATTTGCTACTTTTATCCTGACAATGCCACTTTCATTTTTCCCTGATATCGTTCGAAATGTCTTTATGATTTTACCGACTTACTGGATGGCAAGCGCCCTTGATGAATTACTCGCATATGGCGCAACTGTGCAGTTCGGAATTTCAATGGCGATCATGGTTGTATTCGCAGCTATCTTTTTGCTGTATGGTAGCAAGAGAGGGGTTCATTAATAAATATCAGGCATCGTCAGGCTTGAAATTGCGCTTGATATCAAGAAGAATAAGCCTGAGTGGGAAGATGCATCTAGTTGGTTAATGTGTGACAACGCGATCCATAAGCAACATTATCAAAAATACGGAGAGATGCATCTAGTTAATTAATGTGGCTTGGGTAATAGCAGCGATTTGAAATCTTGATATTTTTACAAGTATTTAACGAGGAAAAGGAATGATTTGAAATGAATGGGTTAGCAAAAATTTATCATGGTGTTGAAAACTTGATTGTTGAGCATGTAGGAACTGAGAAGCATAACCTAGAAAAATTTTATAATGCTTTGGACTGGGTGGATTTTGGCTTGGTGGTCTATATCATCGCGCGCTTTGCTGGCTGGGAGCCTGATCTTCCTTGGTTAGATATGATGTTTTACTTGACTTCTCTATTCACGTGTTCATTTGCCTTTGTGACTTCGAGTATGCTTCGAAAACGAGGATGGATCAGTAAAGGAAGATTTATCTTCCGCCTGTTCTGGTGGCCGATTTGGATTCCTTTCGACTTATTTTTATTAGTGATGACCTTGGTTTCATTAGTGCGCAATTGATTTTAGATAGAGTAAGCAGATTGGGTAGGAGTGTTATGAGTATGAATATTACGAAAGAGCAGCAGGATTTGGTTTCGAGGTCTTATGTGAACTTTAAGGATAAAGGTATTTTGGTGCTTGAGGGTATTCATGGGAAAGCATTTGAGGGATTCAAAGAAGTTCTTACTAAAAAGGGTGTATCAATTGATCGAGAAGAAGTTGTTTTTTTCAAAGACCTCACGTGGTTTGGCGGTGGAGAAGAGGGTGTTTTGATAACGAATCAACATTTATATTATTATCAGTGGGGATTTAAGCAGATAGCTGTTGCAGATATTTTGGAAATAAAAATAGGTGGTTGGTTTGACGAGAATATTGTCTTTGTTTTGAAGAGTGGTCAAGCTGTTTCGATTTGGCTTTCCAAGTTGTTTAGTGAAATAAAAGCCGTGGTTGATATCTTGCAGAGCGTTGATGCTGTTTGCGAAGTGAAGGTCAAGTCAGTGCCGGTGCAGATACAATGTTTAGGCTGCAAAGCGATTATTAGTTCGAGCCAGAATTTTTGCGAATATTGTCGCAGCCCGATATCATGAGTTTGTGCGGAATTTAACTGTGTATAAAAAAAGCGCCAAATCTGTTTGGCGTTTTAAGCTATCGTTTGGAGCTTATTCGTGCTTAAAATTGGAAGACTAGTCGTGTACTGTTTGGCTTTGAGATTAGGGTGTGGGATGGGGTTGGATTATAGGATGATTTGTTCGATGAGTTCTTGAATGCGTTCGGTTTTTCTGATGTGGTATTGGTAGGTAGCGATGAGGTTTTCGAATGGGGTGAATCCAAGGTTGATGTAGGTGTCCATTTTGTCGTTCATAGCATCGGCATATTTTTCTTGGTTGAGGGCGCCAAAGTGCTCCCAGATGATTGTTTTTGCGTTGAAAGGATTTTTGACGAGGAAGTCAGGGGAGACTTGCTTGTTGCCGAGGTCAAATCTGGGTTCGTATTGAAAGAGCAAGTCGTTTTTGTCTAGCTGTTCTGCGATGATGCGTTCTGCCATTGATCTGAAATTCATGCCGTTGTAGCTGTAGATGGCGCTTTCGAGGTAGAGTGTGTTTTTGGTTTGACGTTTGGCAAGCCATGCTTTGATAGAGGGGTGGTAGAAATAAGAGATTGGTACGGTTTGGTAAGCGTTGGGGAGTGCGGTGATTAGCTCTTTTGATGTTCGCGTGTCGAGGTCTGATACAGAAGTTGCAGAGATGTTGTTTTCTAGCTGTTTTTTGCGGACTAGAAGGTATCTTTTGCGACAAAGTTGTTGGATAAGTTCGGTGTTTTTTGTGATTCCAGTTTGCACTTCTTTGACGACATGATAATAGTAGGATCTTTTTTCTACAAGATATCCCTTTGGCAATGTTAAAAGTTCTTTATCGATCTGCTCTATTTCCTTAACGTGATTGTTTAATATATTTGTCATATTTTTCATGGTAAGCCGCTCCTGTTGAAATAATGGATGATTAGATAATATCACAAATTTTTGAAAATAAACAGATAAAATATTGAAAAATCTGAAATAATATTTTCTGAATGGTTGATGGCTGTCAAGGAGCTAGTATCAGTAAAGTGCCCGTTTTGCTCGAATGCTGATATTAATTGTGAGCATTTAGATATGAAATTTTGATAAAATATCAGTAAAGCAGTGTTTTGAGGAAAATGATGATACTAAAGCAGCAAATTGCACGTATAAAAGGTAAAAAAGTATCAGTAAAATGCCAATTCGATCAAAAAAATGATATTCTAGAGTGCTACGAGCTGTATTTTCATTTAAAGTATATTTTTATCTCTACTTTCCTACTTCTCCTAGCGAGGAAAACATGGTAAAATGAACTATTGCCAGAAAGTAGGGTAAATAGATAGCGGGAACGGGATATGATCCAAATAAATTGTTTTTATTTCAACTTTGAGTAGGGACAGAAGTTGAGAGGGTCATACAAAGATGTTTAGCGTGCTTTACTTTTGGCAAGTATCGTTAAATCCCACTTGATTTATAGCAAAGGAATCCAAAAAATGAAATTTCAATTTGCACCACATCACTGGTTAATTATCTGTAAAATATTAGGCTTTGGTTTGCTATTCGTGTTCTATATTGAATCTGAAGAACATGTCGGCTTTTTCTTGGTGCTTGCGCTTCTTGCCTTATTCATCTTGCGCCAACGTATCAAAAAGATGGAACACACGATCTTTGTCGACTGTCTGTTGTGCATTTTAATCATGTTCTGGTGGACTTATGCTGGCTATGCCTTGCTAATCGTACTGTTTGAGGCACTTGTTAACAAGAAATACTTGGCTTTACTAACAGTCGTGTATTTTTACAATGCGCCCGAATTTCTGTTTCTGTTTTTCATCACTAGTCTGGGTGGCTATTTCTTGGGATGCTGGTTGGATGAAAAGGAAAAGAATCTTAGTCGGCGTTTCGAACTCAGAGGTCAGGTTTATGAGCTGGAGACGCTCACAGACGAGCTTACGAAAGCGGCGATTCAGGATGCGCGCATGGCAGCGGTAGCAGAGCGGGCTCGAATCTCTCGCGATATCCATGATAATGCCGGACATGATATTATCGCTGCCTATATATCATTTCAAACGTTACGGGGCTTGGTTGAAGATGCAGAGGTGCTCGAGATGTATGATGCAACATTAGAACGCCTTTCTGGTGGGGTCGGGAAAATTCGTGACATTTTACATAATTTGACACCAACAGGAACGCCAAGTATTAAAGAATTGGAAAAGATTTGTGATGAATTTCCGCTACAAATCGAATTTAAGGCTTATGGAAACATGAACGATGTGCCAGCTTATATTTGGAACACGCTATCGATTTGTTTAAAGGAATCACTGACAAATGTGAGTCGTCATGCAGCATCTAATCATGTGGGTGTTGAAGTAGATGTATCACCTCACATCGTTAGGTTATATGTTGAGAATGATGGTGTTGCCGGCAAGACTGCGCCTGCAGGAAGGGGACTTACTAATTTGAGATATCGGGTTCATGCAGTTGGCGGCAATTTATCTGTTAATGAGGCTAAGGGTATATTTAAACTGATCTGTGTGGTGCCGCTAGTCGCAGAATCTCAAGAAATTTCGACAGGAGGTTGAGGTAATGATGAAAGTACTTTTGGTTGATGATGATAAGTTGATTTTACAAAGTTTGAAGATTACACTCAGTAAAGAGGCTGATATGACGGTTATTGGCGCGATTTCTGATGGGCGGGAGGCGTTGGAGATTTGTAAAGTGGATCCGCCAGATATTATTTTAATGGATATTCAGATGCCGAATATTAACGGGATTCAGTCCACACGGTTAATCAAAGAGCATTTTCCGGACATTTTGATTATGATGTTAACGACATTTGCAGACCAAGCTCATATTAAAGAAGCGATGGCTGTTGGTGCTAGCGGTTACCTTTTAAAGACCGACCCGCTTTCGGATTTGGCGACAAGGCTTCGGATGCTACACGCTGGAACGGGAATTATGAGTGCTGATGCTTTGAAACAGTTAACTCAGAAAGAAAATCCGGCGCTTAAAACGTTGACACCAAGGGAGCATGATATCGCGAGATTGGTGGCACAGGGGTTGAGTAATAAGGAGATTGCGGCAGAGTTGTTTTTGAGTGAGGGAACAGTACGAAACAATCTGGTGATTATTATGGAGAAGATGGAAGTGAGTAACAGGCTACAATTGGGGATTAATTACTATAAATAGATACATCTCGCGCGTGTAGTGACCCCCGAAAGGTGAGCTTGAAAAGATCAACGAATGGGAAATCACTACAATGAGCAATTAATGGATGAGATGTATTTTTTTTGGCTGTAGTGCCATACTGAGTAGGTGAATGACTTGTATAATATTTGTGGGTGATTGTGGAGTTAATCAATTTACTCTGAAACGACTCAAAATAGGAATTTTATACGAATTTGGGTTGTTTTAGATACCTTTCGAGAGAGAAGCCGACTCAAAAGTCGAACTTTAAGCTGATTTGAGTCGTTTTGGGTGCTTTTCACAGCGATAATCGACTCAAAAGTCGTCTTTTTCATCGATTTGAGTCGTTTTGGGTGCTTTTTATGGCGATAATAGACTCAAAGGTCGTCTTTTTCATTGATTTGAGTCGTTCTTTGAGACGACAAGCTTGTTTTTCGAGAATGAGTGCTTAGTGGCAGTTAGTCATTGATTGAGTAGAAAGTAAAAGGAGATGCTTGGAAACTATGGAACAGGGATGGAATTTTGATAACAGCTACGCGAGGTTGCCAGACTTCTTTTTTCGCGAGCAAGAGCCGACTTTGGTGAGCGCGCCCAAGCTTGTTATTTTTAACGAAATGCTAGCTAGCGAGTTGAATTTGTTACCAGCACATGATATGTTTGGCGCGACTGATGTGCTTTCAGGCGATCAAGTTCGAGCAGGGGCTACCACTTTGGGGATGGATGTGCTTGCGGACAATCGAATCCCGAGAGAGGAATCTCCTTTAACGACTGATGTGCTTTCAGGCGATCAAGTTCCAGCAGGGGCTACCGCTTTGGGGATGGATGTGTTTGCGGGCAATCGAATCCCGAGAGGGGAATCCCCTTTAACGACTGATGTGCTTGTGGGCAATCGAATTCCGAGAGGGGCATTCCCTTTGGCACAGGCCTATGCTGGTCATCAATTTGGGCATTTTACGATGCTTGGTGATGGTCGGGCGATTCTTTTGGGCGAACATCTTACCCCAGCTGGAAAGCGTGTGGATATTCAGCTGAAAGGAGCTGGCCGGACCACTTATTCGCGTGGTGGCGATGGTCGAGCAGCACTTGGCCCGATGTTGCGAGAGTATATCATTAGCGAAGCGATGTACGGGCTTGGGATTCCGACGACGAGAAGTCTTGCTGTTGTTTTAACAGGTGAGGTTGTCCGCCGCGAACGTCAGCTCAAAGGAGCGGTTTTGACGCGAGTAGCAGAGAGTCATATTCGCGTTGGAACGTTTGAATATGCAGCTCATTTTGGCACGAGAGCAGAGGTGAAATATCTCGCTGATTATACGATTAAGCGTCATTTTGAGCATTTAGATGGGGTGCCTGATCGTTATTCGAAACTGCTTCAAGAAGTCGTTAACAAGCAAGCACAGCTGATTGCAAAGTGGCAGTTAGTCGGGTTTGTTCATGGTGTGATGAATACGGATAATATGGCGATTAGTGGCGAAACGATCGATTATGGTCCTTGTGCGTTTATGGATCGTTATGATAGCGAGACGGTGTTTAGTTCGATTGATCAAAATGGGCGTTATGCTTACGGGAATCAGCCGGAGATTGCGATGTGGAACTTAGCACGTTTTGCTGAGACATTATTGCCTCTCATGCAGGTTGATTCTGAAACGGCAGTGGGCTTGGCGAACGCATCAATTCAATCCTTTAAAGCTGTTTATGAGCATCATTGGCTTCATGGTATGGGAGAAAAGCTTGGCTTGGTCACTATTAAAGAAGGGGATGAATCTCTCATCAGAGAATTGCTTGGGTTGATGCAGAAATATGAAGCTGACTATTCGAATACATTTCGTTATTTATCACTTAATCAGTTAGCAGAAATGCCTTTATTTGTGACCGAGGATTTTAGAGCGTGGCACCACAAATGGCAGCTGAGGATATCCTCTGTGAGCGAACAGACAAAAGAAGATGGGATGCGACTAATGAGCGCGAAAAATCCGGCGATGATTCCTAGAAATCATCTGGTAGAAGAGGCGCTACAAATGGCTGAATCAGAGGATTATCGTGCCATGGAGAATCTGCTTCTGGCTTTGAGAAATCCTTATGCGTACACAGCAGAACAAGACGCGTATATGAGCAGTAAATCCGCTTGTAATTATCAGACGTTTTGTGGTACGTAAAGATAAAATTTGCCAACAAAAAAATCTTTCTAATGAAGTTAATCTCCGATTTTGGAGCCTTGAATTAGAAAGATTTTTTTTGAATTTGTAGCTATTGATAAACCCAATTTTCCCCAGTTGCGTGGTCAATGACAACACCAGGTTGCTCGTTAAAGATAAACACGCTAAACAATAAATCCCCGCAAGTTGAAGCAGCTTGTAACCAGATCCCACGCGCCATGAGTTCATCACCACGAAAGACTGGCGCTGCTTTGTAGACCACTTCGCCACCATCAGCAAGAAGTGAACGTATTTGCCCTTCATAGATGGTCATCACATTTTGATTTGAATGGGCAGTTTGCGTGAATAAGTTAACAGGATCATCATCTGAACCTAAATAACCATAACTAAATTGCCCATATGCATTGAAATTAAAACTAAGCGTGAAAGCAATTAAATGCCCTCTGTTTTTAACCCATACATTTGTCCCATCCACTTCTAACTGATTTTGTTGCCAGCCAGTAGGTTGATGTGCTTGAGCACCACGCGACTCGGATCGTCCCAAATTTCTTTCAGACAAGAAAGCAATAATCGGTAATGTCCGATCTAAGTGGTCGTATCCACCAATCACCATTTTCTCATATTCCCAATCATCAGCTTGAATGGTAATGACATCTAAATAAACCACATCGCGCCCTTCTGGATAAAGCAATGCCAAATAGTTGACTTTCTCGTAAAAATCACCAGAAAAAGTCGGCCCGCTATCGCCTGAAAATAGGTCAAGAAAAGTTAGATATCTAAAATCATCAATCGTATCCTGCACATCAAAATTATTCCTTGCTGCAACAATAATAATCAGTAGAACGGCTGCTAAGAGTAAGTATTTGATGAATGCTAGCTTAGACTTTTCCTTTTTCCCATTTGGACCCACCACTGGGCGAGCTGCTCGATTTGTAGCTGGAGTAGATCGAGTGTTAGTATTTTCTTTTGTTGTTTGACGTCGATTATTTGAATTTGAATTTCTATTTGCCATGACAACGCCTCCTCAAATTTGATATTCCCTATGATAAACTATCATTTGATATACTATCACTGAATAGTATATCATATAAATGACCATTTGTGCGCATTTTGTTGGATAAAAATGATATTTGTAGTTAGCAGGAAATAATGCGAATGAATATAATAATAGGTGAAGTGAAAGAAATTCAATGCTCGAATGACTGGCATAAACCAGAGCTGATCTGTAGCAAATTCATTTTTAGAAAAGATATGGTTGACTGAAATAGAATTTGAACGCACCTAGTCTGTTTACAGGATCAAAAAAAAGGATGAGATCGCCCTAAATTTGTATTTGAAAACTGATCTCAGGGGGTGAAAGGTTGAAAATAACGGTTTAAATCGAAAAAAGTGATTATTATCAAAAAAAAGAGAGAAAAACTGTTGAAAAAAAAAAATTTATGCTGTATAATATTAGTCACTGGTGCGTCTCATTGCCTGACACAGATTTGAGATTGTTAAAAATAAACTGGAATTTATTTTATCTAATACTAAACCTTTGTGTCAGATAATGAGTAAGTAGCAGTGCCAATTGATTTTTAAAAGATTTAACAAAGGACGTGTTTTATAATATGAAATTACAAAAATTATTTGCAGTAGTTATTGCTGCATTAGTATTGTTAACACCTGTAGTTGTAAGTGCAGCTCCTGTGTTCCCACCTGCACCGCCTAGCGTGCCTGAGATTCCTGATTTCCCAGGACCACCAGGTTCAGAAGTACCATCTCCAGGATTACCTGCATGGTTTGTTCCAGTTTGGTTTGCAGCAATGCAAGACAATCTTGCTATGCGTGATGCTTTACTTGATGCAATGGCTGCTGCAGAAGCTTCTTTCTGCTATATTGATATTGTACCATCTAATCTTCAAAATTGGGATACTTGGCCAGATGGACCATCATTCCCTGATGGTGTTCCATGTGATCTTATCTGTCGTGCCTTTTTAGCAGATTTACTTCATTATGCTAGATATGAGGTTTTGCTCAGTGAATATTTGGAGAATATTGATTTTACTTTGTATATAACTCCAAACCTTACAGAGCAGGAAGTAAATGATGTTTTCGCTGCATGGTATAATGAACTTAATGAAAGCACTCGTCAGATGGGGCTTCTAATTGATCTTCTTATTGCTAACACTTTAGTTGATTGTGGATGTCCAACTCTTGGTGGTGGAGACAACAACGGTGGTGGAGACAACAACGGTGGTGGAGACAACAACGGTGGTGGAGACAACAACGGTGGTGGAGACTGCGACTGTGACTGTGTAACTTGTGAGTGCACATGCCCAACAGTTCCAGGAACTCCAGGAACTCCAAATGTTCCAGGAACTCCAGGAGCTACAACTCCAGGTGGAACTAACAACTTACCACAAACTGGTGCAGCTGTTGTTAACGCTGGAATCGCTGGTGTAGGTGTTGCTGCAGTAGGTGCTGTTGCTGCATTCATCAAAAACAAAAAACAATAATTAGTAATTATTAACAATATAAATTCCAGTTGATAATATGGAAACTGACTAGACACATTACAATTGTTGCTAGTCAGTTTTTTCTAATTTTATGCCCCAAATATACGAGAAACAAGGCGCAGAAAGGATGTTAATCATGTCTAAGAAAGCTAAAAAATCTAAAAAAGCTAGGAAAAAGCAGTATTATCAGCAGAAAGGATCAAAGTCAGCAAGTCAAGTTAAACAAAAAAAGCAGATCACTTCAGCTGAGGCGAAACCTAAGCAAGAGATTCAAACTTCGAAGACTAAACAAAGCAAACAATCATCGAACTCTAAACAAAAAACTCAAGTTTCGAAGAATAAGCAACAGGGTAAGCAGACCCCAAAGACCAAGCAAGAGACTAAGAAGTCGAAGACTAAGCAACAAGGCAAGCAGGTTTCGAAGTCGAAACAAGAGTCTCAGAAGTCGAAAACCAAGCAGGGTAAGGAAGTTTCAAAGACTAAACAAGAAGCTCAAAAGTCAAAGACTAAGGAGCAAGGTAAGCAGGTTTCGAAGTCGAAGCAGGAGACTAAGAAATCGAAGATAAAGCAGCAAGGCAAGCAAGTCTCAAAGTCGAAGCAAGAGAATCAAAAGTCGAAAAGCCAGCAGGGCAAGGAAGTTTCAAAGACTAAACAAGAAGCTCAGAAATCGAAGACAAAGCAGCAAGGCAAGCAAGTCTCGAAGTCAAAGCATGAAGCTCAGAAATCGAAAAGCCAGCAAGGTAAGCAGGTTTCGAAGTCGAAGCAAGAGTCTCAGAAGTCGAAAAGCCAGCAAGGTAAACAAGTTCCGAAGAAGAAGCAACAGACTCAGGATAAAGTCAAGTCTTTGCGGCCGATTCAACCCGAAAAAGGGAAGAAAAGGAAGCAGGATAAAAAGAGGTTAGAACTCGAAGAAACTGCTGTTTCTGCTAAAGGAAAAGGTAAAAATAAGCGTAAGAAATGGCGCGTTTTGAAATTCTTCTTCTTGTCTTTACTCATTGCTTCACTCGCATTAATTGGTTATGGTGTGTCAATTCTTCGTCGTGTTAATAATTTGATCACTGAGGCTTATGTCGAAGTTGAGCAAGAATTTATTCGTGAGGAACCTTTACAGTTTGGTGAAGAGCCATTTTCGATATTGTTATTAGGGGTTGATGTCGATGATATTTCAGAACAGGCGATTTCAGATGCCATTATGTTAGTGACTGTCAATCCGAATACAAATTCAACTAAAATACTGAGCCTTCACAGAGAAATGTGGATTGAAGGTAGCGAAATGTGGCAGTGGTATACTGATGATGAGAAACACCGATGGGATCGTTTGGGATATCGTTATACTTTCCGCGGACCAGAAGGTGCCATTAATACCATTCAAGACATTTTAAATGTGCCAATTGACCGATTTCTTGTGTTAGACATGGTCGGTTTTGCTTTAATTATTGATGAACTTGATGGAATTTCTATTTATAATGATACCACTGCTTTTTCACAAGGTGGGGATTATTTTCCTTTAGGAGAGTTGGAACTAAAGGGTGATGAAGCGTTAAATTTCATTCGGATGCGAATGGATGATCCAGATGGTGATTTTGGTCGTCAAGCACGTCAAAGATTAGTGGTAAATGCTGCGCTGAGTTTAATTGAGGAATCAATTGTTTTAAGACACAATGATATTTTGAATGCTGCAGAGGGTCATATGTCGATGAATATTAGCTCCGGAGATTTGATAACCGTTTTGAGGAACTATATGGGAGCCACTGCGAATGTAACAATGCTTGATTTAAGAGGGGAACGTTTTGTGATGAATGATGAGCATTTGTTTATTATCGTGGATGATGAAGATATTGCCGAAATGTCACAATTGTTGCGTAATCATTTAGAATTAGATGAGTTAGAGCCTGAAAGTACAGAGCCGGAGTCAGAATCAGTATCAGGAGATTGATTGTAAAGCTAGAAAAGTTTAACGCTAGCTAGCCTTAGTTGATCGGAAATGGAAAAAGATATTTTGTATCGACCATGAAGTGCCAGAATGATGATTTATGGTCGAGAAATGAGCTGTGTGCCGAGGAATATCGACCATGGAATGCTAGAATCGTGATTTGTGGTCGAAAAACGCATCTCTGTTTGAATTATTAGGCTTTTGTCATATCTAAGTTGACATGGGTAGATAAAGATTAGGTCAGGTGAACTCGAAGGTGGGTTGCCTGGCTTTTTGTTGGTGATAAAGTATTTCTTGAAATTTGTTAAATATGCTTTAGTTGGCAGTGTTGATGATTGAATGATCTAAATGTAGGAGAAAATGAGGGGTGTTTGTTTCAACTGCAACTATTTCAGGTGTTTGTGCGCATTTTTTATATGATAACAATGGTATTCCCCGTATAAATTTGGTATAATGAAAGGACATAAGGGTGAAAGTAAAATATAACGTTTCAAACTTGCAACTCAGACGGAGGTTTTGGTAGTGAAAAATATGACATTGCAACTTTTTGAATATTTACTTGCAGCTCAAAAAAGCAATTTATCTATTCATTATAATTTGAACAAGTACCCAGCTTATTGGTTTTTAGATGAGGTCTTATCTTTTAAGCATGTTAAGTTAGAATCAGTAGGCAATCGGATTTCAATTCAATTAGAGGAGCCTGCTTCAGCAGCCCAAGAAATCGAAATAAGTGCACCTTTAGCAGCTCTTTTAGAGACGCTTGAAAGAGATAGTGTGGCGCAAGAGCAGATTCTAGTTTCAACAGAGGAATTTGAAAAAACGTTACATTTAGAAATTGAAGCGGTCATGAGCAAGCTTGGTTATCAAGACCAAGGGATTATTATCGTGAATGATTGGCAACAAATATTATTAGGTGTTAGTCAGTCAAAGGTCTCACTCACCGAGCAGATACCAAGAGAAGAAGACTTGAAAAGCATGGCGATGAAGCTTGTGCAAGAGTATCGAGCGTGGCAAGACGCGGTTAAAGCAAAGAAAAGTGTCCAAGCGCAATTGGTAAAAGAAAAAGCTTTTTATGATGAGATTCTGACGCTCTATAGTGATCCAAATGTTGATAAGCAAATGAGTTTAGGTGTCGGATTGTTGCACATTCCAGGAAGGTCATCTGTGTATCATCCGTTATTAATGATTGATATCGAGGTTTTTGTTGAGCCTTCAAAAGGGCAATGCGAATTTGTGTTTGAGAAACAAACGTTGACAGTGGATGCTGTCCTCGAACAGGTACTCTTTTCTGATGCGATGGATATTTCAAGTCTTCAAGCTGAAATCGATCAGATGTATATTGATCCCTTTAATGAAAGTGCCATTGCGATAGCGTTGAAAAAAATCATTAAACATATTCATCCAGAAGGGAATTATTTTGCTTCACCTGTTGATGCTTTACTAGCGCCTGAGGATGTGCCACAAGTTCTGCAGCGCTCGGTGTTGTTTATTAAGGAAGAGGAATCGTTTAATGGCGAGGATAAGTTAAAGCCGACGATTGAGTATTTGTCAAAAGATAATATAACATCAGATGTGATCGGTAGTATTATCAGCCCAGATTTTGTGATGAATGCCAAGCGTCAATCCAAAGATTTTTCAGATAAGTTTATTGAACCAGTGTTTGATTGGCAAGCAGATAGTCCTGAACGGAAGATTTTAACGTACTTACAAGAACATCCTGCTGTAGCAGTGCTTGAGGAAGCTCAAACAGATAAGCGGGCTGTTGTCGCGAATCTTATTATTTATTTGATCGCAGCCGGAAATCGTGTTTTAGTTATGGGAGAAAATGAAGTGGAGCTAGATGAGGTGCGAGCATTGTTAGCACCGTATTTGACTGAAATTCACCACAAAATCCCAACTAAAAAGGCGGATTATAAAAGGTTGAAAGAAGCGTTAATCGGTTTGCGTGAAAAGATCGAAAGTTATAGTATTTCACAAATCGAGGTAGATAAAGTTTGGGATGAATTTGAAGCATGTAAACGTCAATTAGATGAAGTTGTTGATCAAATGATCGCTTATCGTTTGTGTGCGAGTAAGGAAGTAAGTTGGCAAGAGAGTATGTATCATCCTGCTGCATTGGCAAAACTCGTCAGCGAGTTGGATGAGGAAGAAAGGTTAGCTGTTGATTCGGTGCCATTCGATATGACTTTTGAAATTAGTGATGAAGAAATTGAGCGCTTCTGGGAGTTAAGACCGCATTTTACACCAGAAAATATGACGCTTTTGAATTATGATTTTATTGATTTGAATGCCCTGAATGATCATCCTGAATATCAGAAGATGCTTGAACTAGAAGGGCGTTATTTAAAGTTGTCTGAGGAAGTGGATGATCGGTTAAAAGGCATATTTGATGAAAGAACAGATATTAGGTTTCTTCAGTATTTGTTTGATCAGTTGCCTGAGTTGATATTGGATGTTTCAAAGATTGATACGGTTTATGGGGATCGAGTACTGCGAAGAGCACTAGCGAGTTTTGAAAGCTATCGTGAACTGACGAAAGTTTTAAAGGATGTTAATGAGGCGATCGCGAATGTTGAATCTAATGAGGTGCCAACAGATGAGAAGAAAGTTTATATTCAACTACTCAATGAAATGCTTGAAATTGCGACGGCAGATTTGTTGTTGCTAGATATTCAAGATTCAAAACAGCTGATAGATTTTTATGTTTTAAGAAGAGCTGAGATGATGAGGTCAATGGATGTTGCGCAGTTGATTTTGATTTTTAATGAGGGTGCAACAGCTTTATCTAGTACGTTTGCTGGTATTACTAGCGATAAGGTAGGTAAGATGGATGGTTTGTATAAGGCAGCGGCACTACATTTGAGTAAGGTCGAGTTCGAAATTTGTTGGCTTCGTGTGAAATCTCATTTTATTCGCATCTATCAACCGATTATTCATCAAGAGCACGTTCATCCCGTTTGTTTGCAATTATTTGAAGCGTTACAAAGCGATGATATTGACAAGTTCAAAGAAATTTTAGCGGAAATTGTTGATTTGATAGGTAGGCGACAAGCTTTTGTTACGTTTGGTGAGTTTATCGATCAAATTAGTTCGGTGATGCCGGAATTTACGACTTCGATTATGTCGCAAAGAGGTGCTAATGATGTGGTTGCTCCTAATTTCAAAGAAGCGTTTGCTCAGGGACAGTTGTATGAATTTTTTGAGCAGCTCCAAGCCTGTGATCCAGCCTTTTTAGAGCAAGAGATCAGTCGTCTCAAAGACCAGCTTTTAAAATTACAAAGTGAGCTGTTAGAGATTGAATGTTGGCGAAAACTAGAACTGATCGATACAGATGTGCTTGCGAATACGATTCAAATACTTGAGGGAGAGCGCCCAACTGGCGAGAAAGTGGATCGAAATTTGATGATGCTTTCACGTGTGATTTTTATGCCATTAAGAGAAAACAATGTGAATAAGAATCTCGAGCCTGATTTTTTTGATGTGTCTATTTTTGTTGATGCCTCATCTTCGAATATAATTAGGATGAGTGAGCTGGTTCATAGTCACAAAGCAGTTTTATTTGGTAATGAGCAGGAGCAGCCACTTATTCCATTGCAACTAAGGGAAGATGATGATCAAAAGTTAAAGGACAGATTTGGTGAGAATCTGCAAAAGTTTGGTGAGCTCTATTTCAGAACGTCATTATTTGATTTAATGGTTAACTCAGCTGCTTGGGAGACGCAAGTTAAGCTGCCAGTTCCAATGCGTGAGACGATTTCAAAGTATGTCACAGAAGTTGATGGAATGATACCAGAGCAATGGCTTACTGAAACGCATCAAGAGATTTTTGACACGTTAGTAAAAATGGGATATGATTTGAAATGTAATGTTGAGATCGAGAACCATCACTTTGACTTTTTAATTCTTGGACAGTCTAACAAGTTGATGCTTAATATTTTAGGAATTGCCCAAACCTCAAGGGAAAAAATCGAAAAGCAACTTAAAAAAGAGCTCGAATTAAGGCACCAAGGCGTGGATATACATACGATTCAATCTGTCCAATTTCAGTTAGATTCACACAAGACGTTGCTTGACTTGTATGATCGCTTGGAGCGGTTAAGTATCTACCCATCAAAAAATAAGTAATGAGCGTGAAGTGATGGTTTTAACCGGACAGAAAAACGCCTCCTAATGGAGGCAATGAGGGGTTGACGGGAAGCACGCAGGAACCGATAAAATCGAAGTGAAGTGAAGAGGAGAGAGTTACATGGCTTTTAACCATATAGAAATTGAGAAGAAATGGCAAGATTATTGGCTTGAAAATAAGACATTTGCCACAGGAACAAAAGAAGGTGCACCGAAATTTTATGCTTTAGATATGTTCCCGTATCCATCTGGAGCAGGACTTCATGTTGGGCATCCAGAAGGGTACACGGCAACGGATATTTTAGCTCGCATGAGACGCATGCAAGGTTATAATGTGCTTCATCCAATGGGATGGGATGCTTTTGGGTTGCCAGCAGAGCAGTACGCCCTTGATACGGGTAATGATCCACGTGAGTTTACGGAGGAGAATATTCAAAACTTTAAAAGACAAATTCAAGAATTAGGATTTTCTTACGATTGGGATAAAGAGATTAACACGACAGATCCTGATTATTACAAATGGACACAATGGATTTTTACGCAGATGTATGAAAAAGGGCTTGCTGAAATTAAAGATATTGAAGTTAATTGGTGTGAGGTTTTAGGAACGACGCTTGCGAATGAGGAAGTTTTGACTGTGAATGGGCAGATGGTTTCTGAGCGTGGGGAGCATCCTGTTGTAAAGAAGCCAATGCGTCAATGGGTTTTGAAGATTACGGCGTATGCGGATCGTCTTTTAGACGATCTTGAGGATTTGGAGTGGCCTGAGAGCTTGAAAGAGATGCAGCGTAATTGGATTGGGAAAAGTGAGGGTGCTTTGATTAATTTTAGTGTTGCGGATCATGAGGTGTCTTTTGATGTGTTTACAACGCGTGAAGATACATTATTCGGTGCAACATATGCTGTGCTTGCGCCTGATCATGCATTGGTTGCTCAAATTACAACAGCTGAGCAAAGTGAGCAAGTTGAAGCATATGCACAGAGAGCACAAGCGAAAACTGACTTAGAGCGAACTGAGCTTGCGAAAGAGAAAACGGGTGTTTTCACGGGTGCTTACGCGATTCATCCAATTACAAACGAGCAGTTACCAATTTGGATTGGTGATTATGTGTTGTCAAGTTATGGAACAGGTGCTGTGATGGCGGTTCCAGGACATGATGAGCGCGATTACGAATTTGCGATAAAGTATGAACTGCCAATTGTGCAGGTTGTTGAGGGCGATATGAGCGAGGGTGCTTATAAAGGTGATGGGGTACATATTAATTCTGATTTTTTGAATGGGTTACACAATGAAGCGGCAAAGGCTGCGATCAGAGCTAAGCTTGTTGAGCTTGGATGCGGGGAAGCGACAACGACTTATAAGCTTCGAGACTGGATATTTGCGAGGCAACGTTACTGGGGTGAGCCATTCCCGATTATTTTCTGGGAAGATGGAACGGTTTCGACGTTAACAGTTGATGAATTGCCACTTGAGTTGCCTGTGGTGGAGCATATCAAGCCATCTGGGACAGGAGAGTCGCCACTTGCTAACCATACAGAATGGTTACAAGTTGAGCGTGCGGATGGTGTCAAGGGGCTACGTGATACAAATACGATGCCACAGTGGGCAGGGAGCTGTTGGTATTACTTGGCATACATTTTAAAGCAAAATGGGAAGTTTTTGCCGCTTGATAGTATTGAGGGGAAAAAATTAATCCGTGAATGGCTGCCAGTCGATTTATATATTGGTGGTGCTGAGCATGCTGTTCTTCATTTGTTATATGCGCGTTTTTGGCACAAAGTGTTGTTTGATTTAGGTCTTGTGAATACGAAAGAACCGTTTCAGAAGTTATTTAATCAAGGGATGATTTTGGGAACTTCATTTAAGGATGAGATGGGGCGATTTGTTGCTAATGATAAAGTTGAGGTTCGTGATGGAAAATTCTTTAGCTTAGAGACGGGGCTTGAATTAGAAGAAGTGCCGCATAAGATGTCAAAGTCGTTAAAAAATGTGATTAATCCGGATGATGTTATTAAAAGTCATGGTGCGGATACGTTACGTTTATATGAGATGTTTATGGGGCCGCTTGAGGCAACGATTGGGTGGAGTGAGCAAGGTCTTGATGGTGCGCGTCGTTTCCTTGATCGTGTGTGGCGCTTATGCATTGCGGATGATGGTCTGCTCAACCGTAAAATTGTGGGGTCTAATAATGGGAAGCTAGATAAAATTTATCATGCTACTGTGAAGAAAGTGACAGCAGATTACGAGACGTTAAGCTTTAATACGGCGATTAGCCAGATGATGACGTTTGTTAATGAGGCTTATAAGCAAGATGAAATTTTTCTAGATTATTTGTTTGGATTTCTGCAATTGTTGAATCCGATTGCGCCACATATGACTGAGGAGATCTGGGCAATGTTTGGCGTTGTTGAGCCGTTGTCATTTAAGGCTTGGCCAACGTATGATGAGTTGATGTTGGTTGAAGATACGGTTACTGTGGTTGTTCAAGTTAATGGAAAGTTGCGTGGGAAATTAGATGTTGCTGCTGATATTTCGAAAGAAGAGCTGGAGCAGTTAGCACTTGCCAATGAGAAGGTTGCTAATTTTATTGAGGGGAAGGAAGTTGCAAAAGTGATTGTTATTCCAGGGAAGTTGGTTAATGTTGTTGTGAAAGGGTAGTGGTTGCTGAAAAAGAAAAGCTTTATTTTAATGAGTATATGTCTTGTTTGGAGGAAGATTTTGAAATGGCAACTAAATTAACGCAAAAAGAGGCTGATATGTTGATTTCAATGCTAAAAGAAAGTGTTGAGAAACATATTGAGTTTCCAAATGGCAAGGGTAGAGTCGAATTTGATGCCGTTGATTCAGAAGAGAAGAAGGAAAAATTTGTTATAAATATTTCTCGCAAAGGAATTAATAGCGAGGCGGTTAGTTATCAGGGAAGACATCCTCGTACAGGTGAAATCTTATTGCGATTAGATATTAATCCGAGTACTTTTCATAGAAACCCTAGTAGTGGAGAAAAAGTGGTTGGATTTTTATACAGAAGAGTTTGGCATTAAAGAAGCGATACCTTTTGATTTAGAAGGAAAGAATTTCTATGATCTGTGCATGGATTTTTGTGAAAAATTTAATCTGATTGATGCACCAAGAGTGAGATACATAGAACCACTTTTTTAAAAATCGGAATGTGGGAAGGAGGAAGAGTTTATGGAGCAATTAGAAGTTAAAAAAATGGTTGATAGTTATACCAATTGGTTGAATGAAGAAATTTCGACGGCTTCTTTTGGTGAGTACGCTGAAATAACCCTGCCTTATTTGGATAGGTTTAATGACTATCTCCAGATATATGTGAAAGTTAATACGGATGGAACAATTGAACTAACGGATGATGGCATTATTATCGCTAATCTTCACGCGTCGGGAATTACATTTAGGAATGGAAGCAGTCGAAAAAAGTCTTTAGATCAAATTGTTAAAAATTTTAATGTAAGTATTCAAGGTGAAGACATTATAGCAACAGCCACAGCAAATAATTTTGCACAAATGAAACATATGATGGTGCAAGCAATGCTACAGGTAGATGATTTGTTCGTAACAAATCCTACTACTGTAAAAAGCATGTTTTTGGATGACATAGCGACTTATTTTGATGCTAATGAAATCTTTTACTCAAGAGATTTTTCTTTACTTGGGAAAACAGGAACACTTTATAGCTATGATTTTCACATTCAGCGAACGAAGGAGCAACCAGAAAGATTTTGCAAGGGAATTAATAAACTGACATTAGATCAACGTGATGCAACATTACAAAGATGGAGTGACACACAAGAAAAACGCGGAGATAAAAGTAAACTAATTGTCATCTATAATGATGAAAATAATGTAAAGGATGATATTATTACTGGTTTTACTAACTATGGCATCCAAACGATTCCTTTTAGCCAGCGTCAAGAGAAGCACAATCTTGATCTGTTTGTATCTTAATCTTGTTTTTCATTACGCATGAATCCGACTTACCTTCTTTGAGCCGAATGAGGCTAAATCTCTTGGAAAAGAATAAGATAGTGTTAAACTTGGGTTGACGTGGCAAATTGATTTTAGTGATGAACCAATTTCATATTTGTTTGAAACGAAAGGAGATTTCAAAATGATAGGATTTAATATCCGATCAATCAAGCTTGAAGAAATTGATCAGGTAGCAAGTTTTATTGCAACAGGGTATGAGGATGATATCTTTTTCAAGTGGTGTGTTGGTCACGATAAGAATCAGCACGAGATTGTGACTGAGTACTATAAAGTGTATTTGAATGCTAAGGGTTGTGTGGCTCATGTAGCGGAAGATGCAAATGGTGAAATCGTAGGTGCAACAGTGTGGCTGCCACATGATGTTGATGCGCGCATTTATGCTGATATTAATGAAGCAGTTGGTGTTTATGCGGCTAATTTTCAAGCGGTTGAGGATAAGTCGCATGATAACGAGCCGACTGATGGCCCTTTTTATCAGTTGGTCGCTGTTGTAGCTGATGAAGCCTTGCGCGGGCAAGGGATTGGGAGCGCGTTGTTGAAGCATCAAATTGATGATTTAGATGGGCAAGGGATTCCAACTTATCTTGAAGCGAGCACACCTTATTATGGTGGTGGGATTTATGGTAAGTTTGGCTATCAGCCGTTTGGCGAGTTGATGGTGTTTGCCGAAGGCATTACTTTATATCCGCTGTATAGAGCTGTAGGTTCGAAAAGTAATTAGTATCCTAGTTATGTGAGGAATTGTGAAAAGACTAGTGTTATTTCTCGATAGAGCAGAGCGAAAGTCTCGGGAAATTCGATATCCAAACAAAATCCCGAGAGTTTTGACATCAACAGTGGGTCGAAACTGCTGGAAAGCTTAATTTCCTTGAGGAAATGATCTATTTGATGTCAAGTAGATGTCAAAAGTGTCGGGATAATGGTGTTTTTAACGAAATACCGACACTTTTATTTATTTTTAAATATTTTGATAGCTTAGTGAGGCGTTACGTTTTTCTTACGTTATCAATGAGTTCGGAATGCATCATGAAGGAGCGAATTAGCGTATGATGAAAAATCAAAAAACAGCCTTTGTCTGTGATGAAAGTTATTTCTGGCATAACGCTGGCGATGGCGCCTTATTTGAGCCTGCAGGTGGTTATATTCAAGAGAATGGTTCGGTGGAGAGTCCTGAAAGCAAGCGGCGGGTTAAGAATTTGCTTGAAAGAAGTGGTTTGTTGGATCAACTGGCACAGATTAAGCCGATTGCAGCAACTGAGGAACAGTTGCAATACTTTCATACGAAAAGACATGTGGAAGCTGTTAAAGAGATGAGCAAAGTAGGTGGCATCGACTGTGGCGATTCTGCGATCGTCGGGCGCGGGTCGTATGAGATAGCAAAACTTGCTGCAGGTGGTGGTATTGTAGCGGTTAAAACAGTTGTGGAAAGTGCTGAGATTCGTACTGCTTATGTTTTAACTAGACCACCAGGACATCATGCTGAGATGGATCGAGGGATGGGGTTTTGTATCTTTAATAATGTGGTGATCGCGGCTAAATATGCTCAGAAGGAGTTAGGGATCAAAAAGCTGCTTATTCTCGATTGGGATGCACACCATGGCAATGGAACAGAAGATGCTTTTTATGAAGATGACAGTGTTTTGTTTATTTCGCTCCATCAAGATAATTTAGAGCCAATTGGTAGAGGTAAAGTAGCAGATGCTGGCGAGGGAAAAGGAAAAGGATATACAGTGAATATACCGCTACCTGCTGCTTCAGGCGATGCTGTTTACCAATATGCTTTTGAGCAAGTTGTTATTCCAGCAGTGGAGGCATTTGAGCCAGAGCTTATTTTGATCTCAGCTGGTCAAGATGCAAGTATTTTTGATCCTTTAGCACGGATGATGTTATCAGCTGAGGGTTATCGCTATATGGCGAAAACGATGAAAGCATTAGCGGATAAGTATGCTAAAGGGCGCTTGGTATGTTTGCATGAGGGCGGGTATTGCCCAACTTATGTGCCGTTTTGTACGCATGCGATTATCGAAGCGTTAAGTGGCATTGCCACAGATGTTGGCGATCCATTTATTTACGCGTTGGCAGGAACGGGTTATGATAAGATGCTATCACACCAGAAAGCGTGGGTAGATGAGATAAAGCAATCGGTATTGTTGTAGTTGTAGAAAATGAGCAGAGTAGGGAGAAGGAGTTGGAGTTTATGAAACGGTATGGAATAGTTTTAGGTGCTGGCATGGGAACACGAATGAAGTCTGAGATGCCAAAGGTTTTGCATGAAGTGATGGGTAAGGCGATGATTGCCCATGTTGTTGATACGCTTGAGCGCATTCATGTTGAAAAAACGGCAGTGGTAACAGGTCACAAAGCTGAAATGGTTGAGGCTTGTTTAGGTGAGCGTGTCCAATATGCTAGGCAAGACCAGCAACTTGGGACAGCTCATGCTGTTTTGACGGCTAAAGAAATACTTGCTCATTTAGATGGGACAACGGTTGTTATTTACGGAGATGGTCCTTTGTTAAC
>Ga0131853_10005270_pt1 | contig 23303 bp, 10 predicted proteins | sample TergutLab28metaG_FD_92764 | JGI IMG/M metagenome (GOLD analysis project Ga0131853, IMG submission 92764) | Labiotermes labralis P1 segment gut microbial communities from Petit-Saut dam, French Guiana - Lab288 P1 (version 2) (version 2) | ecosystem: Host-associated > Arthropoda: Insects >...
TCGCTGCCCTTCCCCTCCTCCCCCCCTTCCCCCCCCCGGTCATCTAACTCCCATTCGGTGGTTGGGGGGGGGGGGGGGGGGGGGGGGGACGTTTCACTCACAACTCTCGCCCATCTGAAATCCCAAAATTTAGAAATTGCCTTCAAGTTTCTGAAAGTTCTTATAACGCCGTCTCACGATAAGAACCACTGAAATGCGTTACAATGGTATATTTTCCTTGCTCTCGTGGTGCTCTGAGATTACGTATGTCTCTGTCGGCCCCACTGACAACCCCCGGGTGACAAACTACAACCGGCAGGGGAAAACCGAAGCACTCATGCAAATATCTGTGGCAGTGCCACTTTGTCCACTGCAGTTCCCACATGGAAAACTCTGGCACAGGCACAAAACCCGGAGGTCCGAGGTTGAAAAGCAGCCAAGAGTTCTGGGACGGCTTGTGCAGCTGCTCACGGACCCAGTTCTTACATTTTAAGTGCCTTATCTGAAAGACATGGCTAAATTAAAGACATGTGGGAGGTGCCTTTCATATGAAATGTAGTCACCCTAGCATATTATGGAATCCGAAGGATCACTATCGCCTTTACAAGTGACCGCCACCTGTCCCCATCGTCAGCCAGATCAATCCAGTCCATGCCCCCCATCCTACTTCTTGAAGATTCATCTTAATATTACCATTCCATCTAAGCCTGGGTCTTCCAAGTGGTCTCTTTCCCTCAGGTTTCCCCACCAAAACCCTGTATGCATCTCTCTTCTCCCCCATACGTGTTACAAGTCCCGCCCATCTCATTCTTCTTGATTTGATCACCGAGTAATATTTGGTGAGCAGTACAGATCGTTAAGCTCCTCGTTATGTAGTTTTCTCCACTCCCCTGTTACCTCGTCCCTCTTAGGCCCAAATATTTTCCTCGGCACCCTATTCTCAAACACCCACATGCTACGTTCCTACCTTAAAGTCACCGACCAATTTAATTTTCACACCCATACGACGCAACGGGCAATATAATAGCTCTAAGTTGAAGGCAACATCGCATACAGTCACACTGAATATTTTTGTGAGCCGATCTGAGACGCACACAATATAATTGCAAACGGTCTACAATAACTATGTAAATCAAGTAACACGTCTGATCCATCATCATTTCAACAGAACGGAAGACAAATTATCCAAATTTCGTTAAGAGACAAGACCGCCATGCTCACATAACACGTGAACCACTTAAGCAGCTCACAGTAACTTGCTGGTCTGTACATCGATAACTTTACTGCGCTGGCTGTTCCTTAGTCCGAAAATTATTAGTAGTTTCGTCTTACAAGCTCAAGCATTTCATCAAGTTTCATGTCACGTGAAAAACTCTTCGCACATTTAAATACGATTACTTCTCACCTCCATCTGGTGCAGAGGTTAAAAATGAGTGTTAACTGTGCCGTCATTCCCCCTGCATGCCTCCGAGGTGTGTAAAGCAACAGCTTCATTTCTAAATTTCAATGACAAAAAGTACTGATGACAGCCCGCAAACACTGGACAATTATGGATTTAAATGAAGAGTCTGAAAATAAAAAGCCCTTAGCAGTGTTTCTCAACCTTCGTAAGACCGCTGCCCTGTGAATTCTTTTTCCATAAGACGAGGGCCCGGGCCCAACAAATTTACTCGTAAATATCTTTCCATTTTTTTAAGTTCATACATTAAACTAACATAAGTATTAATAAACAATTATGGCACAATCATAAAGAGTATTAGTACACTTATGTATACGGTGTGGCATGTTAACAAATGTAAAATTACATTTGAATTAGCTATCAATCACTGAACTAATGAAATCTTGTAGCATATTGTAGTTTCCTCAGGCCAACATCTGGGTCTGAGTTTTTCGACACATTCACGAATATTTTTTTCCTCAGAATATTTCCACTGTAAAACGTTCATTCAAGCAAACTGCTTAGAAAACTAAAACGACAAATTCCAGGAGAACCTCTCGCGGCCCGGTATAATTGAAGCCAGGGCCAGGTACAGGGCCGTGGCCCGGCGGTTGAGAAACACTGGTCTATAGCACCGAATTCTGGCGTAAAAATAAGATGTGCAGAACAAGCCACACACAGCAGTGCATTCTGGAATTATATCAATACGTGTGTGTGTGTGTGTGTGTTTTGGGGGGAGAGGATGGGGAACCAGTTCCGAAGCTGGTCCATGCGCCCCAGGAGATACGTGAACCATTCTCGTGGGACATAATGAAAGTCTGATTTCTTCGAAATTCGTATTCATGAATCACACCCTCTGACAACTCTGAATACGAACAGTGGCATTTATGAAAACAAAACACTTGCTCAGCGCGACTGACATACGGCGCCTTTACACCATACCGCAAACACAGAAAAGCCTCTACATGAAAACATCAATGCTCATTTAGTGGTTAACAATACAGGCAATGTACATACTGAATAACGTAACATTAAGGCGCGTTCGAGCAACAATTATTGCAATGGAAAAGCAATAAATATTAAATATTCCGACAGTGTGACTGTCCTTAATTATCAAGCATCCAAAGGGCATGCGCCGTATTGCATTGTCCTCTGCGGCCTGTCTGGCTGTACCATATTTTTCCAATTTATATCACAAACGGTATGATTTTCGGGGCAAAAGTTACTGAATATAAAATGTTTGTGTGTGTTTTTTTTACAACTCTTGTCTGGAACATAATATTCTAAGAAGTGAGCGAGATATTATCATAAACGTGCATGGATGTTCATGTAAAGTGCTCGTTATTCCTGTCAGATTTCACTCAAACTCGAAATATCCTCAAATATTAAATTTCTTGAAAATCCCTTCAGCGTCCACCGAGATGCTCCATGCAGACAGATAAACAGACGGACAGACACAACGAAGCTAATAATCGCCGTTCGCAATTTTTCGAACGCACGTAACAGAACGCAGCCAACAATACTGTCTGTCGCCCTACGCCGGTGAGCACTTCCTTTGGTATAATTACTGATCATTCCGCGCAAACACACACAAATCGCAAAAGCCGTGACAGATTCATCAAATAGAACAGCCCGGCGCTTCGACTGTTATCCTTCAGAGATAATGTTGACTTACGAGCACAGGGCTCGGGCCCATGTCAATTATCCTTCACATTAACAAAACACGCTAACTTGGTGCTGGGAAATAGCCCCCCCCACCCCCCCCCCAAAAAAAAGCTGTGTTCCATTATAGCATGACATGTCTGCTGTCTGGGCGTTAAAGTTAATTACACTCCAAACATGATACTACTCTCAGGACACGGGCGCAAATCGAGTTCAATCAAAAGACGTCAAACTGCTCGAAAAGATAACAGCATCAATTCATTCATCCCGTTTGATGTTTTATGACCGTGCATCACTCATGTAATAATATAAACAGCCAACTAGTTGCAACAATAATAATTTTATTAATAACTTAAGTCCGCTCAGCATGTTTCGGGCGATAATTTCGCCCATCATCAGGAGTACTAGACTGTGTTTTCAGCTTGTGGTATAAAGCACCGACGATGCTGCCTGCTGGTGACCAGCAGGCAGCATCGTCTGTGCTTTATACCACAAGCTGTAAACACAGTCTAGTGCTCTTGAGGATGGGCGAAATTATCGCCCGAAACATGTTGAGCTGATTGAAACCATTAATAAAATTATTATTGTTGCATCTAGTTGGCTGTTTATATTATTATACAATTTATCCCGGTAAGTAAATTGGCTCTTCAAACACGTAAAAGGAAAAAAAAAGGGTTAACAAAACCTGCACAAATTATCAGAAGCAAATTTACATCAAATCCCGCCAAGTGTTTCAAGCGACATACGTAATGGTTCATTTAGGCTCGAACGTAGGGCAATTCCTAAAATGAAACAAAATTAACGCAAATCAGAATCATTAAAACACCAATTAACGCAGCGGATTTCCGCCACACAGGGCGCGCTATCATACTGACGACCGAATGGACAAGAGGAATATCATACATGATCTTCGAAATAATTTTCGTAAACTCACATGAAGCCATTCTCAAATCGCTAAACAATTATTGCGGTATTGTCAGATGCAAACCATTAAATGTGACCCAACAAGCGGGGGTACAATTGCTTATTTTATTACAGTCAGTATCTATAATCCGTCCCTTATTGTGTCACTCAGCATGACACCTGTCACAGTATGTCCCCGTGGCTGCAGGCTTTCTACGCGATAAGCTGCTAAATCATAAACATCCCGTTAGAATTTTACTTCTACCGTAGATACCGAAAAGAAGGCGCAAAAACCACTCTTTGAGAGAAGCAAAGAGACACAGAGAAAGCATTAGTTAGCGGGCTAATGTCTGTACATCAAGTGCAGTCGTGTATTTTAACTTCACAACCAGGCAATTCATTTCCAAGTGTTCTTCTTTACTTGCAGGGCCCACAGCACGGATAAATGAAGCTAAAACGAAATAAACACAACCCGTAATCAAAACAAATAAAAGTAATAAGCACAATAAAATATACATGGATACTATAAACTCGCCACCAATTTCCAAACTTGACTAATTCTGGAGTTACAATATGCTAATGAAACTAAACAAGCACCAAGAAAGCAGCCCAAGGTCGTAATAAAGCAACGTGTTTACGGCAGCCTTACACGTGTTATAGCACAGCATACGCGAATTGGAGTACATTAAATACAAGCAACTTCGAAGAAATGAAGTTAGACGCAGGAAACATTCTGGTCTGGTTTCTGGTGCCCCTACCTTCAGAACATCCCGTTAGTGCATAAAGACCACGTTAACAACAGCGACAGTGAAGTAACGCCTGTAATACTGCAACTGATTATATCTTGCCCAGCCCCGCGACTCTTATCATCCGCAGTCACCTACACATAAGACTGCGTATTTGGTTTTGATACGATTCACTTCCGGACAGCACAATATCAGGAACACAGCCCACACCACCGTACTTCCACGTGGCGTACAGCCTGCAAAGTAAGACTACTTGACAGGCAAAGGCAGAACCATTGTCTCACCAGACTGTCTTAGTTTACTTAAAATTGTCTAACGCTCGCAAACAGCGATTACAACACTAGTATGCACTGTGCCACCTGTTTTAATATTTACACAGATCCGCATTTCGCCCACAGCGCGTACTTATGCATGTCCGTATGACTCATAATAAACAGAGATAAACAGCGATATTTTCCCTATAATGCATTCAACCGCTTAGCGTTTGTAACGCAGACTCGAGTCTACCGTGAAGTGGAAACTCGAATTTTATTCGTTACAATAAAGTCGTGTATCAAAGGGTAAACAATTATCACAAACCCATTTGAGAAATACCCGACGTACAAACCATGGACCTTGCAAGGTAATCACAGTTTTCAACCATCTAAGAGATTCTGACATGAACGACACATTGCAAGTTACGAACATAGCTGTACAGATGCTACGATTTCAAAACAAAATTAACGAAATCGCCTGAGAAGTACGTCAAAAGACCGCCTGCCACAAGTGACATTCCGTTTGGGCGACTGAAGTGGGAAGATGCAAGGACGGCCAAAACTGCTTTGGACAGACGGTGACCATCTTCGGATTCACACAGGAAGCACCAGTGACGTAACCTCACAACCCGACTGTTCAGGATGATGATGGTGATGGTGACGGTCCAGAATCAGAGATTTCATTGTCCCAAATAGCAGAAGTGTTATCACATCATGTACAGGCCAATATAGGAACTGTTTTATTACACAGAGAAACGATTTCGAGAACCATAAAGAGTGCCCAGTTTTTGGGCTTGCATTCATAATTCTGAGGTGTGCCATCCCCGTTGTGTGTTTAAACTATATGGTGAGGTAAATTCAGTCAAAAACACAACTAAAAATATATGGCCAAATGATGGTGTTTATTAGCAATGGCAAAACTACATGTTTCCGTCTATAGCGGCCATCTTCAGGTTTTGACAACTTTCTTGCTAAAAGAGTTTTATATGATATGCCTAAACCGCGTGGTGATGTTGAGATCTCATCATCATTTTACGTGCTTTTGTTAAGCTACTTTTGGTGGGATGTCTATTGCGTCAATTAATTTGTAGGTAGCTGGTGTGGATCTTTCCGTTTGGGTAGGTGCAGGGTTAGGAGGAAACAGTGATTGCAGGTGTGGTATCTTATATGCATATTATATAAAACTCTTTTAGCAAGAAAGCTGTCAAAACCTGAACATGGCCGCTATAGGTCGAAACATGTAATTTTTCCATTGCTAATAAACACCATCATTTAGCCATACATTTATAGTTGTGTTTTTGACTGAATTTACCTCACCATATTGCATTTATGAAACCATTCACAGAACACTGCCAGGATTATACCATAGCTCTGGAGAAAAAGTGGTCCATATTTAAGAAGATAAAGAAAGTGGAAATAAGCCGGAAGTCGCTCACGCATCCGAAACGTCCACAGACACTGGGTCATAGCGCCTCTGCCGAGGCCAAGGCGAGGCTGAGGGTGATAGATAGCACATATATGACTGGATGCTACTGTTTCTGTTCAAAATATGTTACTGACTGCGCATGCATATGATAACGCACTTATCAAACTTACAGACGACTTAAAATACATTTTTACAGTCAGACAGTTCCGGAACTCCGTAAACTTTACGTAAACACGCCTGCACTCTGGCACCAATACAAGCATTTTCTATTCAGAGTAAAATACAATTCGCCCTTTCTTCATCCGAACCGTTCGGAATATGTCTAGTGTCTCCATAAATGGTGATAAGTTCCTGATAAGGAAATGATTACACCAAGCAAATCCGTCCTACAAATACGTTGTACTAAAACTTCAGTTACCACCTAACATAATTTCGGTTCACGAAGGATAAGAATAATCTACTCCAAGAATGTACAAATTCTCCAAAAATCTAAAGCCACATACAAGTTCTAGGTGTCGGAAGGGCGAAATGAAGCAAATATTACACACATGGGCATATAGTGTGTTGATAAATGGCAACCGGACCTGTGTTATACGATGAACGGAAGTAGCCCAATCAGTACAGTGACTGTATGACCGCTGTTCGATTACCGGCAAGAATGTTCGAACCGATCGACGCACGGTGATACCCACTAGATATCGACCGAACTGCTGTTTGTGATTAAGATGCTGGAGGTTGAAACTGGCCACTCCAGTTCACCGGTGAATTCAGGTAAGGACTCGTACAGCTTCAGCTTTAACTCTCCACATATCTCATCGGTGAAGCGCTTAAACACAGGGAAGAATAAAATTGCACTTTATTGAGAGAATAATAGAAGAAACTGGTTCATAATGGAAATTGTGTTAAAATATATACCTTACTTTGTGGCGCTCATCAGTACATACTGAACACGAACAACAGACAACTGCACCCACTGAGTGGCAGGGAAAAGGAACATTTCCTGCACACATGATGTCATGCTAGTAAGCTGGAAAACGTACAGAGATGGGATCCTCGATAGGACGATTATAGAACGGTGGACGATACTTCCGACAGCTCACACTTAACATGTATGTAGATCACATACTTTATATAACTATTGTATTACGCATGTTATCGACAGCAGTGACTGCTTAGTCTTAGGGTCGCCAAACCTTAATTAATCGTATTATATTATGAGGAATTAGCCATACATGCACCCACTTGGGCTCTTATGGAATAAAAATTAAAGCCAATGACACTTATACAGAATCTGTACCTTTTAACCGACGTTTCTCAGTGTGTTAATTAACGACAACCGTCGGTCGAAGTGCCGAATACTGATGGACCCTAAAGTAACACATTTTTAAATTTTTTACACTAATGAAAGGTACAGTATTCTCTAACCTCCTTATACAGACCAGCATCAAATGTTTTTTTTTGCGAATCTAAAGGGTAAACAGGCCTAAAAGTGAACATTTATCTCGTAGCTAAAAAAAAAAAAAAAAATTAGATGAGTTTAAAGTTAATTAATCCGGTAAAATTCGTTACAAAAAACGATCTAAATCGAATTTCATGAAAATATGTCACAGAACTACAAACAAGACTTTCGTAACTAACAGTATTTTAACGACAAATTGATACACGGCAGTACACGCAATAATACGGTAGCAGAAGGGTCACACATCCAGTTTACAAAAATCTGTCAAACCAAAACGGCACTCATGGACAATCATTCGACCCTGAAACAGAATCAGAACAAAATGAGAACGGACAGAATCCCGCCTCGTTCTTTCATACAAATTTCGATTACAAATGGTCAAGCAGTTCGGTCGCTGTAAATAGCGAACACACACAACAAAAACAACACAACTGATTTCGAATATTTTCCACGACGTACTTACAAATACAACCTCTGCTTACTACATTTCTCCAATAAATTTCCATTTCATAAACGTGGTTGGCTACTGTATATCTCATTTACCTCTTGCAAAAACAGTGTTGGAGGTCCTCTCATTTTACCATAAATAGGATACAGTTACCGTCCCATAAAACAATAAACCGTACGTATTAAGAAGCATTCTCTTTTATCACAAGAAGAAGGACATTGGGAATATGTGACACAAACTAGCTCACGATCTGAAAGCAACCAAACGGTCTGTCAGGAATGCAAGACATGCACAGGGAGCTCGGTGTATTTGGGGCTCTGTTTAAAGCACTAAATTCCGTTTCCCGTGATTTATACTGAGACTGTGGGGACGCTACTGCCGAAACTCTAAGTGCGGGACTTGTAGACCTGCACAACAGAAAATAAACGTTTCTTTTTATCCCGAAACATACGGCTTATGACATTATGTCCATCTGTTCTAATCGACCTACATCTTGACCAACGAATTTTTACAAAACCAGGGTTCAAGCAGTCCAAGACTTCACCCTTAAACATAGGACCGATAGGCTGTTCCGAAACGTCGGTAACAGACAACCATTCGACGCTGCGTAACATCCCAGAAGAGCGAAGGTCTCATTTACTTTGCGGCGGAAGCCTGAAATCACGCAAGCAACACCTACAATTCGCTTTCCGTTTGGTGCCACCAATTAAACAATCAACGTGAACTACGCGAACGACGTTTCGTAACTGTATAGGTAATTAACATACCCACAAACTCTGTATGAAGCACTTTCGTATGATGAGAATTACAAACCTTGTTACCACGCGAAACTCTGAGGTTACATCTGAGAAATACTATGTGGTGATGATGTGTTCTTACTGAGAACTGGAATATATCGCTGTTGGAACTTAACACAAAAACACAATATTTACAGTTCCAGTCAGCCACACCAGAACAGACAGCAACCGAACTTCCCCGTCCTACATTACTTTCCGCAACCAATAATACCCTATTCCTTACCTGTGTTTCAGTCATGCAATCTAAATTCGTATACGTAACAAAAAGAAAGGTTATGGGCAGTCTGTCCCTCTGATCAGTTGTCCTTCAACGTCTGTCTTCAATGTGAACTCCGTCAACGTCTTGTTCGTTGCTGTTTCAACTACGGATTTTCAAAGACAACTTCTGATCCGCACCTGCACTACACTGTCAAACGGAAGCACAAATACGAACGAGGAACTGGAGAGGACAAAAAAGGAACTTGTGGCCCATTTTAAGACACTGCTGCAGCATCTGCCTTGGACTTAAATACGAAAACTTGTACACAATAAGAAGCCTCGAGGCCGAAGTGTCAAAGCGGAGACTTTTGAATAACGAAGCGGGAATGCTTACCCGTTCAATGGTGATGTTTATTTTAAAAGTCAGCCATCTGGGGACATTTTGTCTCGACCCTTAATGTTACTGGCAATGTAACGGTGGGGTAGCGTTTATTCATCACTTTGATTCACGCAGTACTTGGGCAGCACGGAGAGAACAAGGAAACTGTGTTCACTGTAGATTCGGCTGAGGACGCCATATAATACGAGTAAAAACATGGACATGAGGTCGGCTTTCCACCGTGCAATCGGCCGTAGAAACTTTGCCAAAAATAACGAAGTTTATGGCGACATTTCTTGGTCAGCCCGTCCGCCGACCTGTTTGCTTTTGATTTCTCTTAATGGTCAATTTTAAAATAAGGGTGTTTCTGGCACGTTCGGCAGAATTACAAAACTCTCAAAATAAGAATTTCTGAAGTAAGAAATGGCGTATCACCTGTCATGACCGCGTAATGGAAACTGTTATGAACCGAGTTCAGCAGTGCATCAATATTGATGGACGAAATCTGACGGGTTTTCATTTCAAGAGTAAGTTCGTTGTAATGTTCCTCAATTACCGAAAACATTTGTCTTTCATTTAATCTCAGTATTTAACCAACTTGATGCACAAAAATTGTTTCACAATAAGTTTTATTTCATGCCGTCTCGTGCACGAGACGGCCACCTATAGGTGTGATGATACCAAAGGCTGTGTAATGCAATTTTGACCTCCTGATGATGAACACATGTGCTCGAAACATGCAGAGGCATGAAATAAAACTTACTGTGAAACAAATTTTGTGCATCAAGTTGGTTAAATACTGAGATAAATATACTGAGATGCACGGTCAGCAAAACGTCAAAATTTGTCTTCCAGTTTACGTTACTTTGAATTAATTTTAATAAACTGTGGTCGACTAGCGTAAATTTAGCAATCCTGAATGAAGGCTGTACCGCCTTGTATAAACCTACACTAGCTTCACGGACGAATCAGAGCTCTTGGCTTAATGTTCTTCAATGATAATACAAGGTTAGATGCACCTCCTTCCCGTGAAGGTAGAAGCTAAGTTATCCCTATTCTTAACGAAGCACCACGCCAGAAAAGGATGTGGGGGAGAGGCAGTATAACTCCACGCATTTTTCATTGCCTCGGCGCTAGACAGAAGTGGTCAGCTTCACGCCCCGGTTGCTTCACTCTCAGGGCAACAGCCTCCGGTGCCTACTGAGCAGGAAGGTGGGCAAGGCCCGCTGCCAGTTTGGAAGCTTCGGATAACAGATAAATCTCTTGCCCCTGGTGAGAATCGCAGCCCCAGTCTTTGGTTGTCCAGCCCGTAGCCGTCACTTTAAAGTCGTGTAACTTAATAGGAGAGCCTTATTCTGGATACACTTGCAGTGCGCCTGACTTTTACCCTGGGGCCCACCCGGGGGGGGGGGTGTCGGGCTGCAGCCCCCTCCACAAATCGAAATTTAAGAAACGCAACTTCTGTAGACATTACTGTGTTAAACATTTCTAGTGATTTACTTTCAGCCGGAATCAGCCACTGAAAACGGCTGATACCTAGTACACTAGTATAATGGAATTATGAGAAATAAAAACATAAATCTTGGATAAAACAAAAAACACGAAGATTTCACCTTGTGGTTTAAATTAAGTGATCCATGGAACATGAAGTTATATTTGTATGTACATAAATGCAGTTGGAAACAGTGTCATTTCACACTTATATTTACATGCTTCTTATAACACAATTTTTAATATCAAACATACAAACAAATTACACAGATATAGCCTCAGGCTCAGGCCCCCCAGTGGAAAATTCCTGGTGTGCACCTGCCCGTAATATAAGCATAAATAAGCTTATAATGTGTGTCCTAATTCCAAGTCCTTATATTCTCACAAACGAAATTCAGCTTTACACCGGGCGCGTGCTCTCGATGCACGATACATGACATACTACCGTCCGGAGACAACTACCATGAAGCACAAATCAGTCACCTCACGCAATGCAGTTGTGTGCATGATGTGATCAGGTTATGTCACAGGACTCGGCCTTTACCTCAAAAATTAATTGTACTATGGTCAACGCCTGTAACAAGCTATAGCACATAACAACAAACTTAAAACCCTCCATTCTTCACGTCTCAAAGCGTCCTGTATTTACAGCACCGAGCATACCATCAGTTTTGGACAAAGAACATTCTTTCCCAGCCGAAAAGAAAGTAAAATGTAAATTCCAGTTCACGTGCTCCCCGGCTTATAAAACACGAGACATAACACACATTCTCTTCAAAATCAAGTGCATATAGTCGAGTTGGATAAAACTAGATCGTCCGTTCTCAGTTGAGATGTGAAACAGACGGTACAGAACACATCATCCCGCTGATTGGCTGAATGTCACACGTCGATTCTGCGGATCGCCTCTGGCAACCATTACATAGCAGGTGTATGCGACTCACCTAGCTTTACAGACACTCACTCAATGAAATACAGACCGCTAATGTCGGCTGCTAATTAACAGCCACGAGCGGTAATATACAGAGTTTCTGTTGCTGGCCTCTTAACCAGCTATACTGAACACCGCACCCATTATCTCTGTTGCACTCTCATAATTACTGACTTTTCAGGACGTATTTCTTTCTGGTCCAGCACCGAAGCTGATGCTCTAAAAAGTATTGTGTACATTTTCCTCTTAGGCTACTGAATCTATAATATATATTCTGTACCCATTACAGCAACAACTATGTTGTAAACGAGTAAGTCATGAAGGATCCTACTCATAAAATTTCTCAGAAACGGGTCATCTAGCATGACATTCAACTGTTAACAGCCTTCACATGATGTTCCATTTTCGTACAGCTATTCTCCGCCTTTACACATGGTTTCGTTCCTGGAGAGTTTGTACAGCGGGTCCCCATTTACCAAAGCACGAAGTTTCAATTTAGGGTTACGTTCCCCAACCACCGCAAAATAGCCAAAAACTATAACTCAGCAACGTTATTACCTGAAACAAAATATACAGGCAGTGAAAACAAATTATTGCAGACTGTAGGGATAATACAACAAGACACGCAATGTAAGTACAGTCGTGACATCAAGGCGCGTTCGCGAAACCACTGTTGCCGTGGAAAAGCAATAAGTATTACATATTACAAGTGTGTGTCTATAGCCTCAGTTATCCAGCTCACAAAGTGCATGGGCCATATTGTCAAACGTGGCCTGTCCGGTTGTACCATATTTTATCACACTATCTTATAAATGGCACGATTTTCGGAAAACGTTACTGAACATAAAATAGTGTGTTTTGATTTTCTCCGCAAGTTTTGTCTGAAACATGTCTCATTCTAAGAAGAAATGAGAGAGACATTATCGTAAATGTATATTTGTATTCATGTAAAGTACTCGTTACTCTTGCCAGAATTTAATTAAATTCGAATATTCTCAACAGATTATCGAAAAATACTCAAATATCAAATTTTATGGAAGTCCGTTCAGTTGGAACCGAGCCGTTCCATTCGGACGGGTGGACGGACAGACAGACATGACGATGTTTTAACAGTCGCTTTTCGCAGTTCTGCGAACGCGCCTAAAATGTTTTCATGGAAGTATGTTCTGGAAACAACGGCGGTTAAATAAACAATTTATTGGCTTGATTTGACTATCGATCGGCCTAAATCACTCCTGGTTATTGGCTACGTTCGGAGAAATTTGGATAACGGAGTTCGCGTTAAGCTGACAAGTCAGGTGAAGGTTTCGCTCTTTATTATGCAAGTTGGTAGGAACGAAATTTCGTAATGCGAATCTTAATCAAGCAAGCACTGATTGTGTTGACCAAAGCCAAATGAAAGTTCATTTCGTAACACCTGACGTTGGGGGGTAATTTCGGAATTTATTAGCTGAACTCTTCGCCTATACTCGTAAACCAGGGAATGATCAGAATGCATAAAAGGCAATTGCGGACAGGTACCGACTATTAAAAAACAGAAAAACTTTCATTCATACATGTAAGAAAGTACTACAAACCGGCAATCGTCTCGGCAATCTACCCTCTACAAGCAGCCCGCCATTAACGTGTGTATGTGTACGTGTTGACAGAGAACTGCAGTGTACTGTTCTCCTACTCCACTGACAGATCACGGAACAGAACACCAGTCATCTCAAAGGCGCACAAAAAACCACCATAAATAGGGTGACGAAGGAAACTGATTTATGCGTTTGTGGAACACAACTACATAGACATTATCTTAATTTTAATTGGGTGTTAGCCTTTGGCATGACTTAAAACGGTTATTGAGGAACAGAGACAAAAATATATACTGTAGCGTACTGCCAAACAGGTCATCACGACGTTTAAACCTCAGAGTTGTTAAGCGGTATCAGCTTTGGCTTATAATTAACTGTTTCGCTTGAAGTGTCATTAAAATCCGAACACACAGAATGCCACAGTAGGACTAATATTCTCTCCACATACAGCAATCCACTTCTCGATTCACACAGAGACAAATTGGTATGGTTCGAACTGCGGAATGGTCAATTTCTTGACGACGCCAACATTGTACGAAAAACTGCAATCCCATTCTGACAGTAACGCCTGTTAATTCATGAACTTAACATTCAGGAAATGATGTGCACTCTTAAATTATAATCCTCTGAAGTGGAAGTCTCGAAATATTGGTTACTTATAAAGAAAATTCGATTCTCAAGCTACCCCACCCAAAAGGACTACCGCCTGTCTGCACGGCTTGCAGTCTGTTATGACTGAAGCAAAAACGCATTTATTCCAGACACATTTTAATTCTTGTAATACAAAAGTTTTCAATTTTAGCGCAGCTTCGGATAAGGATTACAAATACTACGGCAAATGGGCAAAGAGCAATTTACTTGACGTGTCTAAAGGCATAATTTTTACATTTCTCTCTGGTGTTAGCGTGTGGCACTCCTCGGCTGAGGGGTAAAACGAAATGGTTTCTTCACCAGTTCACATTTAGCCAGTGATGAGGGATATGTTCCAGATGGTGCCTTCTGTCGACATGTTAACTTATAAACAAGTTCTTACGCCTGCTCCTTATGGCGTCATGTGACTGCGTTTTAGTGTACATTAAACCCTAGATCAGACGACGGACATAAAAGACACATCCGGACCGTGCTTGCCTGTGAAAGGTAAGTTCCCTACATGAAACCACAAACGCAACAGTAAGATCGCAAGCCATACAGGCACTTTTCGTCTCATTATCAACACCGGTAACAGGATGAGGCCTGCTACTCTCCATCCTAAAACTCCCAGCTTCCGGGAATTCGATGGCGACTGAAAATAAAACTAATTTCCATACAGTCGATACAGTAATCTTTCTTAGTAAGCGTCTCCATTGAGTGCGTCGCTAATATCACGAACGTTGCTGATAATTACTATTAACTTTTATAACAGGGCTGAATTAGCACGCGTTCTGCATGCAGTACCAGGTTTGGCAATTAAGTTCAGGTGCGTGTAAAGTGTCTGTGCGTTCGTACTCATATACTACTTGACAATAAATATAAATCAATCATATGGGTAAATACACCTGAAGAACTTTCGTCATTGCTCTACTGCAAAGGTGGTGTCAAACGCGACCAGAAGAATTTTGTTTTACGGCTAGAGCAGTGGTTTCCAAAGTGTTCCACGGATGCCAAGGGATCCGCGACCAGTTTCCAAGGGGTCCGTGGATACATAATGTAACGGCTACTTTCAAGGTTAGTTATTTTTATTAAAAATAGTGTCTTTTTTTTAAATAATCGCGAAAAGTCTTTAATTGGCGATATGCTTATTTCCTATGACCGTGAGAATTACTAAGTAAGGAACCCCTGTACCCAAGGAGTGAGCGACAATCAGTTTAACCCCGTGGACACTGTGGTTAATCTACTTTACATATAAACCTTCAGGTCACACCTCACAGAGAAGAGTATTACTTCACTAGAGACACCAAACTGGAAGCTGTGTATAGGGAAATAATGCGTTTTTGTCCGTGCCTTAAGGAAACTATAAACAAAGTGTGTCGACAAAATCCATGTTTTTAGTGTTAAACGCAGTGTTAAATCAGTAGGCTCTAAACGGTTCATTACGGTCAAATCATTATTCGTAGCTATCTAAAATCATTTATGAGATTTTGAATACCTATTACTTGGACATGCAAGCAAGGACATGAAGATCCGTGGTTACATCTAGAAGCCAGAAGGAACCCGTCAACAACAAAGTTTAGGAAACTATGGATTACAAACTTCATTCATGACGTGCTTAGAAAAAAGTTGTAAGTGTAAATAATACAGACAATGATTGATGATGGTAACGAGAGTCGTATCAAGATAAATTATCATGCCTTCAACACGAGAAAAAAATATGCCCTCGTAATTCTACACTACTTTAAGCAAACAGTTTCAATTTGTTGCCTGACGCACAGCCGTTATTTCCTTAACGAAAACGATGGACTCAGCAACAGTTAACTGGTAATTTATTTTGAACGCCAAAGGCAAGAAAGTAAAATGATGATAACGTACATTAAAAAAAAACATGGAATAAAACTAAACTACACGCCAAGTAAGAATAATTAAGAGCTGATACTGAACAAAATGCTGCAATAATTCGTCACGTCATCAGTAACTGTGACATAAATTATACGTATCCACGCCCGATTTCATGGACGCACCTGTCACGCTGCTGCGCAGGAACTACGCGTCAGCCACGAGAAGTGTAGTCACGCCGCTTGGCATGCTGAGAACACGGACGTGCGTTCGCTACATACACATCAACTCCTTTCGAAAACGTAAAGACACCAACACTGCAATAAATCAGTTCCGCACCCCCTCCCTCCCTCCCTCCGCGAAGGTATCACTACTTTGATACAGTGGCGGGACTTGTACGGTCAAATGCTCCTGAGAGCTATGCTGGTGGTACCGTAGCTACTGTTCGGGTCTCCCATTCCAGGCAGGTCAAAAGTGGTGACCGAGACATAAAGGAATACCGTGGTACTCTTAAGTTGGCGGTTGGGCTTGAGGCTGCAACCAACCGCATAAAAAGCATGTTCTGGTGAGACGTTTCTAAAATTGGAAAAGTTCAAAGACCAGCAAGGACTGTAACGCCAGAATATATACGAAGAAGAAGAAGAAGAAGAAGAAGAAGAAGAAATAAAGTAGTCTCATTAATTCGCATGTCGCGCAAATAACAGGTAGTATCAGAAACGATATGGGAAATATGAGCAACACGTAACAATTCCGGAGTGTCCGCCCATTTGTGGATAATTAACTTCAAAACTTTTAAGACTTGCGGGGAAAAAAAATACCAGGCACAGATTTTGATTTCGTTTTCTCTAAAATTTCTGTGCAAAAATCTGACAAGGAGGTATCGCTTACTTACTTACTTACTTACCTACTCCATGAAGCAGAGTCCTTCTTGAGAAGCTAACTGGTTTGCAGCTAGTCAAGAAATTCCCCGCATTTCACGGAACCCGAAGGTTCATTACCGCACTCACAAGGAGGTATCGCTACTTTGACAAAGTGGTGGGGCTTCGCCTGGTCAGATGATTCTGAGATCTATGCGGGCGTTAGCGTAGCTAATGGTAGGGTCTCCAATGCCAGACAGGTCAAAGGTGGTGACCCAGACAAAAAGGGATACCGAGGTCCTCCAGGCTTGGGGGTTGAGCGTGGGGCTACTACCCTCAACCCATAAAAACAACATGTTCTTCTATTGAGAAGCTTCTAAAATATGAAGAGACTACGGTCCAACAAGGACTACAACACCACAATAAGATGAAAAAGAATTATAAGAAGAAATAAATCAGTCTCCTTTATTCGAAAACGACAGGTAGTATATGGAACAACATGGGAAATATCAACACGACGTAATAAAGCCGGAGACTCCGCTAATTTGTGGGAAATTAATTTCAAAACTGTTAAGACCTACGGGGGGGGGGGGAATCAGGCATGGAGAGTCACGTAATTATCTCTAAAATTCTGTGCGACGGACTGCCAAATATTCAGAGAGTAACGCGCTAGCTCAGCTCAAAAATAGTGCAGAAACCCGTTTATATTATCATGCAAAGTGTTTGTTGCGGTCCCAATTTATCCAATATTGGAAAGGGTTGGCAAAAATGAGTTTAAACTCCACAATACTAAGTCTGATTTACATCGTGTCAGCGGTTTCCGAACTGTTTCATGCGTAGATACGGATAGCCAGGAGACGGAAGACGCGATTTTAATGGACGCTATGTACGCATGAGAAAACGTCTAGTAAGGGCGCAAAAAAAAAATAATCGGACCTAACAGAAACGGTGTAAGTGAAAAAAAAATTCTCGAAAAAATAATCAGCTCGGAAGATCAGGGATAAAAAAATGCAGGGTAAAAAAGCAATCATAAAGACAAGTTTCGAGTGACAATTGAAATAAAACGGCTCAGAATCAGTCCACTCAAAGGCAGCAAATTGAATCTTCGGGCTCTTAACAACCATAACCCTGACTTGATTCAGAAAGCGAAAATTTGTTTTTCAAATGGTTCCTTCCAAATGCATAATATCCAAAACTTCACGTAACATGACGATTTTAACAACACCCATATCAAAGGAATAAACACCAACTACAATCGCTGTCAAGTGGTTGGCCCAGCTTTAAATTCTGAAGTCCCCAGTTCAAATCCCGTTTCTGGTCAAAAGACTTCTCTTAGTGCCCCTCAGTCGGTCTAGACGTTAAATCTTAACACGACCGCCTCCTTCCACGCCCCTTCCTATGCAACATTCACAAATCAATATAGCCTATCATTCGAAGGTACACAACCTGAGGAATTAAAAAAAAAAATAAACCAAAAATCTATTAAAGTTCTATGTAACACTGGGTCACCAAACGTCGTAGGTAACACTTTCTGCTACATTTCAGGAAGGTTCTGTGTTAAACTCTCTGCCCGGAGATTGGCAAACCTGATAGGATTTTCAAGGTATTCGCCCGTCCTTTTAGGCAAAATGTAGGGATATTACACCAAAATACGTCAGGACAGCTTCCTTTCATATGTAACATCCATTCTATCATGCTGTCTTATACAAATGGTGGCATTGAAAGCGTTGTTACCTAAAACGAACATGAGACGCATTGGTTTGAAGCATGTCTGCTCCATCTAGGTACGAACGTATAATGGATTTCTTATGAGTTATCCCGAACCACCTGCACAGCACTCCAATAACGCGGCAGGTGTATCTCACCATGGATCTTCCGGCACAGAAGAATTAATTTCCTCCAGGGTTTTATACTACACTTTACAGCACCCACTGCGAGTTCTTCAGTTTCCAAGTGAAGAGAAGCTAAACTCGGCCGCTTTGATGACTGATGTCCAACAGTCTCGCTACGAACGACGTATTATGCAAGTTTCGAATATCCTCGTACAATACCCTTTGACCATCCACACCACACTTCAACACGTACAGCAACCAAACCCTCAGTACTATGCCACGCTATATTATACTCTCGTGCCGGCAGCGCCCAGATTTATGCACAATTGAATTACGGGACAGACGTGTTTCAGGAAGCAGGGTGTAAAACTCTGTCGAAAATGTCTGCCCGCAATCAACATGGTAGCCGAAATTTCTAATTGTAAACGGCGCAAAAGTGACAACGCTCACAAAGGGTATAAGTGTCAGAAATGGATGCGAATACCAGATGTTATATCGAAATTATGCTGAACACTGTCCGTTGTCTGGAACACACACAATATACACGACGTTTCGGAAATGACACAATTCCCATTTCCGAGGGAATGGTTTTCTTACTGAAACGTAACTGACTGGTAAATGTTTATTATATACCAACATATGCACAAATTCAGTAGTGTAAATTTATAGTCAATTACTCCAACATGTTTCGGTGTTAATACACCCTCTTCAGGGAGTTTAAAAGTTGTGTTAGCTAAAGTTACGAATTATTAAAATGATCAAATTCCTGGTTAGGAATTACACATGCGGCCACATTTAGCAAGATATTATCATAATAATTACTGTATTGTATTTTATCATTTTAATAATTCATAACTTTAGCTAACACAACTTGTAAACCCCATGAAGATGGTGTATTAACACCGAAACACGTCGGAGTAATTTAATGTAAATTTACATTAATTTCTGCATATGTTGGTATATAATAAACATCTGTTATTCTATATGCACGGTGTGAACATAAAAATAACTCACCAGTTTCGTCACGACATTTAAATTCACAGTCCCAAGAACGAATACTTTGTTACCATCATTAATAAACACGTCTACTCGTTCTGAACGTGTGTTATTTTGAGTAAAGCCGCCAGTTGTCACGATTATACAGCCTTGGTAACAGATGACTGTATGGTATGGAGCATGGGTGAAATGATACTGACAGAAAGAAACCGAAGTACTCAGAGAAAAACTAGTCCCAATGCCACGTTGTCTACCATAAATCCCACATCACCTGGCCTAGCAAAAAACAAGGGCCTTTGCGGGGACAGGCCGGCGACTAACCTCATGAGCGACGACACGGCTATTTGATAGGGTTATTATGTGGTTTCCGTGATGAAGACTTCCCGTATTTAATTAGTTCCAATTCAAGGTTTAGAAATTGGTTGTTACACGTTCGATCGAAATGCGACGTGTCAGTTGCTTAACACAGAATTTCACGCCGCACTGAGCTCCTTTCAAAATGTGAGTCAAAGCCTGCAGTTTCACACAACACTGTACTGTACCACGCAAATACAGCCTATGGAACAGTCACCATCGACAGCTGTTTATCTAATCGTCGTGTAGTTCTGTGGTGCGCGACGTCCATGTGATCGGGCACAACAGGTTTAAAGAAACACAAATGTCTAATTCTGATGCTGAGGTACAGTCCTTACCACACAGTACTTGTTATAAAGTCACACTTCACTGTACAGAACTATAAATGGAAAGTTCAGGCTGGGCTCAGATGTATACATTTAAAATTCCTTCTTTGAAACTTGTAATATCACTGGCCGGTAGGAAATGTACTGCAAACGGATCTTTCAGGGTCTAAATGGGTTTAAGAATTAGCCATCGTCTATGAGCCAGTCAGTGACATAGTCTTACGCATTCTATTACGTAGGGCAGAACACAACCACAACAGTTTTTGGCTTTCTGTTATTTTAAAAGTACAGTGTGAATGCTTCGCTTCAATGCGCATGTTATAACGAAGGGTCCTTTTATATCCCGCGGTTTAGCAAAGGCTTATCACTGAATAATATAAGTTTCACAGAGATAAAGATATAAATACATTTGAATAGTCTATACGCTGTGGCGCAATTTCCATGAATGATACTGTCTGCTTGTCCATCTCTTCCGTTACGCACCAGCGGAGAGTTAAATCTATTTTATTTTAACTTGCGTTAGTATTATTTCCCACTCACCTGAATTGTAAAACTGGTTGAGTGGGGCGGAATAACCTGACAGAGACTGGAAGTGCATGGGTGATACAAGAGGAAGAGGAGTGTTCAGTGATTACCTGCAAGTTGTGATGACAACCCAAAACGGTCCTGATGTGGAGCGGCGCACTCGCGAATGTGTCTCGCGGGCTGATATTTTTTTTACACCCCACCCCCACCCCATGGCTCAACCGTACGTAGCGAGCCACGGCCTCCTCATTCTCGTGGCTTCACGATCACACTCAGGAGGACTCGGTAGGACTCCTTTGGACGAGTCATCAGCCCGATGCAGAGACCTCGACCTGACAACACTCAAAAGCGAGGTCCATGCCCCCGACGTGATTCGAACCCGCAATCATGGCAAGCGAGCAGCCTTATACCGCGCGGCCACTGAGATCGGCATGCACAACAAATACCAATTAATCTGTTGGAAAATTACACCGTGTATTCCTGTGTCTACCACACTACATGACGTCATACCTCAGAATAAATCAATCTTCAACTCATGGTAGCGAGAGCTCCAAATCTCACCTAAACTAAAAATATTAATATCTGAAAAAACATACAAAGTTGATGGTAAAGAAGCACAACCAAACTTTCAACTGTATAATTACACCGAATTCTCTAGGTAATCTTTCAAGAAGAAACATAAATACTGTGTAACGAAGTCATGTTGCCAGTACAGGTCATACAGAAGCAACACTGCTGCAGCAAACAGTGGCAATGGCGAACAATTCTCTTCGACTCCTTGGATCTTCGCGTAGCTGTGATCATTCCATTTCCAGAGAATAATAACAAACAAAATGATACAGGGCGCTTACATCATGATGGAATGGACATGTTACAGGATAAATAAAGAAAGACTGCCAAAACAAATAGTAACAGCCCGAATGGACGGAACAAGTTAAAAAGGGAGATCACGTAAAAGATGAACCGATGTGGATGAGAGGACCCGAATAAGTGGGAACAAGAAATTGGCACGAAGTGGCAAGAGACCGGAAGGAATGGAGGATTGAATTGGTAGCCAAAGTATACAGCGGACTGCAGCGCTTGAGAAGGATAATGATGATGATAAAATAATAATAATAATAAAAGGAGGAGAAGACGACGACGAAGAAGATGAAGAAGAAGAAGAAGTGATAATTTTACAAGCTCTCCATATTCACCTGGCATTTTTACTATAGATCCACTAGAGGTCGCAATATAATCCGGCTCAATCTCATCCATGCACGTGTTAAAATGTCACTGGATGGAAAAATTAAGGTATTTCACAGTTTCACGCAACGGTCTGGTCATTACGGACAGCACCTACTTCCTACGGGCTGGACGGTCCGGGGTTCGAACCCCGGTAGGGGAGAGATTTTCCGTACCCGTCCACATCGGGCCCGATGCTCACCCCGCCTCCTGTACAATGGGCAGCGAGTCTCTTTCCCGGGCGTAAAGCAGCGAATGCGTGGCGATGACCACCCAACCCCACATACTACCCTACAGGGTCGTCATGGCCTGATAAATGGGAAAACGTTTATCAACATTAACTGCGAACAGAGTATGGAAAAGACATATACGTTAGTTACATACTTTCCGGTAGTAAAAAGAATAGCAGAAAGTTCCGTCGGGAATGCAACTAATGCCTTCATACATGTGCATACTTCGTTGTTATTTCAAGCGGAAATGTTGCTCTGACTTAAAGAGTAGGTATGTGTGTATGTATGTAGGCACGTATGTATGTATGTATGCAGGTAGGTAGGTAGGTAGGTATGTATGTATGTATGCATGCATGCATGTATGTATGTACGTACGTATGTATGTATGTACTTACGTATGTATGTATGTACAGAGTGGGGGCAAAATAACCTCTATAAATTTTAAGGTGAATAACAAAACAACTATTCGAGATACAAAAATTTTATTTTTGGATTCTGAAACTACAACATGGGAAGTTTTAAATCACATAGTCTTAAAAAGAATATCTTGCAAGTGGTGGCGCTGTTTGCGTGCAGAGCGCCTGGGAGACTGCAAAACGGACCGTCTGACAGCCTCGATGTTCTCTGGTGTTCGAGAGGTCCGTGGTCGTCCTCATATTTTTTCAGACACTATTCCCGCTTCCCTGAAGTTCTCAACCCACAACAGAATGGATTTTCGGTCCGGTACTCGGTCCCGAGGGGGGATTTGGTAGCGAGTACGGAACGCACGCTGCACCGCTACGATAGAGTGACTTTGCGAAAA
>Ga0131853_10005271_pt1 | contig 23301 bp, 12 predicted proteins | sample TergutLab28metaG_FD_92764 | JGI IMG/M metagenome (GOLD analysis project Ga0131853, IMG submission 92764) | Labiotermes labralis P1 segment gut microbial communities from Petit-Saut dam, French Guiana - Lab288 P1 (version 2) (version 2) | ecosystem: Host-associated > Arthropoda: Insects >...
ACATGGTGTTGAGGAGAATATTTGGACCTAGGAGGGACGAGGTAACGGGGGAATGGAGGAGATTGCATAATGAGGAGCTAAATGATTTGTACTCCTCACCCAATATTGTGCGGGTGATAAAATTGAGAAGAATGAGATGGGCTGGGCATGTGGCACATATGGGTGAGGAGAGGGTGGTGTATAGGGTCTTGGTGGGGAAGCCGGAGGGAAAGAGACCACTGGGGAGACCTAGGCATAGATGGGTGGGTAATATTAGGATGGATCTCCAGGAGGTGGGATGTGGGTATATGGACTGGATTGGACGGGCCCAGGATAGAGATAGGTGGTGGATGCTTGTGAGTGCGGTGATGAACCTTTGGGTTCCGAGAAATGCGGGGAATTTCCTGACTAGCTGCAAACCAGTTAGCTTCTCAAGAAGGACTCTGCACCATGGAGTAAGTAAGTGAGTAAGACAATGAATGGCCAGCTGAAGCAGCTGTTCAGACAGCAAGCAGCCATTACACGCTTGTCAGAAGCAACATTATGTATTAGTGGGTGCATACAGTTGATTAAACCAATAATAAAGTGTAAAACAGAAAGTCAAATAGCTATTCACTTCAACAGTAGACAAATAATTTTGTTTTTAACACAAGGATTCTTTAAAAAACATTCTGAGTTACCTCCCCCTGACATCCAACATGATTACAAATGTTTGATGTGCTGCCATAGTTAATACAAAAAGCATTACAGTGGAGAAATTGTGGAGTGTGGATTGGAAATGTAAAATTCTAAAGTAAGGAACTGTTATGAATGGTTGTGCATGAATACATGCATATATCACACTTCGGTTATCATAAAACATGTAAGTACTGGGTTATTTTTGTGTAGAAACTGTGAAGATTGTTTCATACTTTTGGAGATATCCTCTAATAAGTTTACTGTCGTGAAATGTGCTTACCTGCTTATTTGTTTTTTTCAAGAGTGTTAGAAACCAAATGCAATAAGAAAAAATGTAATAAACATTTATGATACTAATATAGATTTTACTTAGATGTGGTGGTGCAGTTGAGGGTTATGTATATTATTGAATGAAGAAAATGGTGCTGAAGGGACATCAGACTACAGTGATGTTACCTTACATGCAAAAATGTTGCACAGGGAATGAGTGCATGTCTTATGAACATAGAACTATGTGTACTGCTTTGTGCAGTGTCACTAGTACTGATGGTGAATGATGAAGTACTTGCAGACTGACACACTGCTTTGAAAGTTTATAATTCCAGAAGTACTTACAAAATAATGCACTAGTTTGGCGGTGGAGAATCTCAGTTCAGTCCTAATTACTTATCCTTCATAGCTTCCACTGAAGTACAGTTAGTATTAGATTTATTAAGGTTATCAGAATTTCTAAATGATGTTCATATGTATTGTAATTATAAGAATTGTATATTATAAGGCAAACTTTATGATAAGATCAAAATATTGAATGTTCAAGCCAAAATTTAAACTCTGTCTTTATAAAGTGTGTTTCTTTAACTACCGTCACTCTTAATCCTTGGTGGATTTGGTAACATCCAAGGTAATGTTGAACTGTGGGACACAATGGCCCGAAAGCTTATTGCCAAAATGGAGGCAGCTGATACTACATTACTTCATTGGTCACCTGATGGTGAGCATTTTCTCACGGCGACAACTGCTCCAAGATTACGGATGGGAAATGGGTAAATATTTTCATATATAATTTACTGGCTTAGTGTAATTTCTGTTAGGAACTGAGTGACGTGATGAATCAAATTCCAGGTCACATAGTCAAAGAATATTCCTGTGCCACATACTGATTGCTTGACTTCCTGCATTGTGATGAGTAACAACAAACAGGTGTGCAGAATTGCAGACAATATATTTTGTAACTATATATGATATTTCTCTCATATTTACATATATCACGTATTTTAACCATAAATTGGACAAGAAGAACAGCTTCAAATATCATATATTCAGAATTGAGACTCTTGATTCTGAATAAAATAAAGTAACATACAACAAATTACCTTGAGGGTGTGGACTGTGTTTATCTGGCTCACAAGTTGTGAGCTCTTGTGAACATGGTAAGTCCTGTGTGTTCCATAAGGTGCAGGGAGTTTATTGTTTATGTGAGCATCTTTTAACTCTGAAGGTGGACTGGCACCGTGGCATTAATCTGCAGAATAATGTTAAGGAACTTATATAAAATAGGATATGAAAGAAGAGGAACATTCGTGAGAGGATGAAGCACTATAGGATGCTTTCCTGTAAATTAATGTTATTTACTTTTGTGCAGTATAAAGTTTTATTTGATGGTAGAATACCTGTAGTATTATGTTACATGACTGTTTGGTTTGTGTGTTGAGATTCAAGATCTGGCACTACAGTGGAACATTACTGTATGAGCGCCCATGGAATAAGCAAGAGGAATTATGGGAAGTTCGTTGGCAGTTGTTTCCACCTGGGATTTTTCGTGAACCTGTGATAAACTACAAACCTGTTGAAGGAATCCAGCCAAGTCAACCACAAGGTAAGTGATGAAGGGTTCGTTGTTGATCTCTCAGTATAGGGTGACCTTAGTTTCATTATCCCAGTGCTCAGTTCAAAAATGCATGATGGTTATCCCTTATTTTGTAAAGTAAAGTAAGTGTATGTCATTGTGTCATTCTGTGTTTCATTACTCCACAGAACCATTTGACATAATGAATTTGCAAGAAGTTTAACAGACATGATATGAACAGAGGCTATCCTGTCTTGTATTGCTTATTTTCTTACTGGCACTAATACCAGCATGGCACATCTGAGGTGGAAGTGTCACTAATGCAGGAATGCATAAATTTTCCAAAAATCTAGGAGCCACCTCAAAATTGTGGATTTGGGAAGGGTGATGTGAAGCCACTTCCATACTGAGGGCACAGATATTAGGTGCACGTTACAAAATTTAGTCCTCTAGCATCCGGGTGCCTGGGCTTTTTGCACTTCGGCATTATTGGTATCTCCTGGTTCAATATCCTAAAACAGTTCATGTGTTTTAATGAAAGATGGTATAGAAAGTACAAATGGACACAAGATAACCAACCAGGAAAACAAAGTTATAAATATTCAGTTGGAAATTGTACTAAATTTGATTTTAAAGGTTTATGTAGTAGGGAATTAACTTTTCCCTTACATACTAACTTTAAAATTTAGATTTTGTGGTGTGTTTTCAGCTTCAAAGCAAGCATACCGTCCTCCATCAGCCCGTGGGCGAGAAAGTAACTTCAAGCTCCACGATGATGATGACTCGGCAAGCAATGCTCGACCAGGTGGCGACTGTGAGTTCATATGTTATTTCCACATTGTAATTAAGACAGTGACAGCTGGAGACATTATCACAAGCTAGCAATGATGATTGAAAAAATAGTTGCCCAAATGATTGCAGTGAGGAGTACACCAGCAACTTTTGTTTCCCTTTCTTGGATGTGCTACACTGCCGACTTTGAACCAGTTGACCAACTTCTGCAAAATGTGGTATGATTGTTGTGCTGTAGGTATAAAGAGTGCTGAATTAAACTTAATTATTTTCATACCCTGTGATACACTATTTAGTGAAGTATAAAGAGTGTACCACATGATATAATTTATTTTCAGACCCTGTGCAGTGCATTGACATGTGTACATAGAAGTTTCCAGGCCCAGTTCAAGGTTTTTAATTTTCAGATATTACAATTTTGTGAATTTTATTAATTCTTACTATATTGAGTGTACACTTTACAGTAGACCCTCCTCATTTGTGGGTTTGTGCATTGTAGGTTTTGCATATTTATGCAAGAGAAATGTGGCAACCCTCATGCATCATGGGTTGTTCATTCATTATTGTGCTTGCAAAGTAATACATGGGAGGCCTCATCCTTACATCTATCTTGTGCAGTAGCTACCTAACTTTTCTGCAGTATGGAGTGTCCTTTGATTGCACTTTTCACAGTTTCTAGAAGCAGTTGTCCTCATGTTTTAATGAATTCTGGAAAGGTTGATGTACCTGCTGAGCTTTACAATAAAAGTACAAAGGTTGCTCAGAAAGTAATGCCCCACATTTTTTTCACTTGGAAGTTATTTATTCAGAATGTATGAAATTCATGCACAGTATAACCGGATGTTTCCTTTACACATGTTAATTTTCCACATAATCTCCATCTACATCTACGGCCTTACGGCAGTGCAAAACAAGGGCATGCATGCCTTCCCTGTACCGGCTTGTTTCCTGTTCACGTAGCCATGCCCTCACTGCACGAATCATGGTCTCATTATCTTCTCCACTTCCAGAAGCCTTAACTCTCTGAACCCAGCATCCAGCGGTGCTCCTATCGACTGCACAACTTCCCTACACAGCACACAACAGTGTGTGAATGTTCCCCACACTTTCTTTCTCCACCACTAAGAATTCAATTGCAGCTCGTTGTTTGTAACATATGTCAGACACAAACGCCATTTTCACAGACTACTACAGCAGCGCTATCTGTCGGATGACCATGTACTTACGCACATATGTGCAATAAACATCAATGTTGCTACCTCTCAATTTTCACGTTGCCATCTTCATTCTGGAATGAGATAAAAAATGTGGGGCATTACTTTCTGAGCAACCCTCATAAAAGGAAAGTCACATTTCAAAGAAAGTGTAGGTACTACATAGGTTGGACAGGGGAATAAGCATAGCTGTGGTTGGATTGTACTATGATGTGAATGAATTGATGGATCATTTCATCAAGAAAAATAAAAAAAAGATAATAGTTCTCCATTGAGGATGGAATTTCCTGTGTAAGTCATTATGACCCATTCCTTAAAAAGATGGAGAGGAATTGAGAGATGAGAGAGAGACAAACAGTTGTCAGTCAGTGGTGCTGTGGTGAGGGAGAATGTAATGCTGGTAAAGACTGGTTGGACCTGTGAAGTCCCTCCTTGTGTTTGATAAATCCGCAGATCGTTAACAAGATCTTTGTGTAGCCCTTCCAGATGCACAAGTGCAGCATCTGTCAAACACTACCACGTCACTCACACAGCTCCTTGACTAGGGAATCATCACAACTTTCAAGAGCAAATGCACACCACACCTTTCACTGTATGTTGCATGCCAGTGAGAAGGAGGGTGTTAGTAGTTGAAGTGTGACTGCTGGCAATAGTACAGCATACCTTACACAGAGTAAATATAAAGGGGTCCTCATGGCTGAGAATGGTTGCTGATAGAAGCTTTGGCTGAAAGCCATTGATGACTTCTGGAGGTCACCAACCAGCCAAATGAGTTAAGGGACATCTGTGTGTTAGCTTTTACAGTTCCAGGAAAAGGGTTTGTCACATTTTGAGGGGAGGCTGATATCCAGGAAGTTCTAAACTCTCATACTTCTAAGTTAAATGAAGATGACCTTGAACATCTGATGATGTTCAATGAACCTGAAAATGAAGAGGCTTCTGAAGTTGTGAAGAGATCTCACCTGACTACCAGTGCTCTGAAGAAGGACCTCCAAATGGCAGATAGCTTAGTTGATCATTTCTTTGAGGTTGACCATTTCTTGGATAGGTGTCTGAAATGGAAGCATGGGGTGGCATCATGCAAGGAGGTTGTGAGGACACACAAAGGCAAAGCAATCAAAGGTCACCCCTTTATTCACTAAGTCTTCTGTCTGCCCCTTTACTATGCATTCCACATTGTTTGATCACCCTGTGAACTTTCAGCCAGGAACACCAATGTCATCAGTAATCATGAACATAAATGTTCGCATTATTCTCAATCATTATTTTACATATTAATCATGTTTTGTGTGTCATTTCTCCCAGCCCAATTTTTCCCATGAGTTCTTAATGATTCATTGTTTTACCATTGGCATAATTTTTCAAGGTCTATGCTGTTTCAGAATGTTACACTGTTACACAGCATTGACTGGTAGTTACTGATGTTTCTGGATAGCCTGTTGGTCCTAATTTCAAGGGTCAAGGAGTCCAAGACTCTTTGGGCTGCTTGACCTTTGAAGATGGATCCAATAGTCTATCCTAAAACATCAGTAACTGACTAACAAATTGATTCTGCTTAACATCCCAGAAGAGTGAAGACCGCAACTACAACGTGGAGGAAGCCTCCAATCTTGCAATATTTTTCAGGATTGTAACTACTATGAACGACAGGGGTGTGCTGTACTTGAATGTCCATTTTAATTACTACTGTGCTCTTCGTTCCAGGAATAAGCAAATGTTTTGGCTGCTGCTTTTGTCAGTTGTGGAAGCAATCTAAGACATTGTTATAGATGTAAAAAATAAGAATTATTTGTGTTACTTTATTTTAGCAAACCCTTCAAAAGCAGCATTAAAACTGAAGAAAAAGCGGGAAGCAAAGAAGGCAAAGAAAGAACAAGATGGAGGGAATACAGGTGGCAATAGTGGTGCTGCTTTTACTAGCACTGCTTGTACTGCTACAGCCAAAACTATGACAGTGGGATCAATTGTTACAAATGGTGATTCAGTAATAGTATCAGCACCTAAGTTGTCGGTAGCAATTTCAGATGCTGAGCTTACAGGAGATCCAGAGAAGCTAAAGAAAATCAAGAAATTGAAAAGTGTAAGTTTAGCTGTTGTATTACGAGAACTTGTAAATCATATAGAACTTTTTAAAACAGAATTTTTCATGAACTTGAATTAAAGACATTGCTTCCTGTTTTAAAGCATGTAGTTTCATGCTTGTTTTGGTTCTTTTGCTATTCACTGGAATCACAGAAAACTAATTTCTGTGCTTTTGTAGATTTGGAAGCTTGTAGTTTTTGGTGTATTCATAGAAATTAGTAGGTCATGGCTGTGTAAGACACTGACATGTTAAGACATCTTGGTAAAATAACATTAACCCTTAACAACTGGCCATCCTATGTGTGGGATGCATGTAGGACTACACCACAGTAAATTTGTTTTATATATTTAGGCAAAAAATATATTTACTGCATTTTTAAGGCATGCAGCATAATGTCTTTTTTCCTGTAATGTTTGTTTATTTCAAAATTTTGTCTTTTTTTCTGTTCATATAATTTTCATGTTTTACGTGAAGCCTGAATGAAAATTGAAATAGCTACCAAGTTGTTTTAAAAATTAGACAGGAGCAGATGAAGAAGAAGAAGTTTAAATGAGATGGAAGTTGCTTCACTTTACTGAGCATCGTGGCCATTGTGAGAGAGTTTGACAAGATATAACTCCATAAAATACTACTCGATGCATTCTGAAATGTGCATGAAAAGTCTGAATGAAATCTGCTTCATATATTGCATTGAAGTGTGTTGCCACTGCATATATCTGGTTGGTGCATGCAGGCACATCCAGGTTCCTGGGTTGTAAATGCAAGCAGATTTTTGTTTTTAAGTCAGGTATTTCATTGTATAAAGATAAATAATAAATGCTTCAGATATGTGGCACAGTTCAAACATTTGTAAATGACACAAGTATATCAAAATTGCATGCATAAGGAAATTAAGAGCATGTTAAAGTGAGAGAGAGTCTGCTGCCACTTGGACTGGAGTTTTTTTATCTTCCTGTTTACAGGCTAAGAACATAAAAGACAGAACTACAGTTTTGAAACAAGGGTGCAGAGGATGATATTTGGGCCTATGAGGCAGGAGGGACTAAGAAACCTGATTCTGATCCTATGTAGTTCATATCATGTCTTGACAACCTGTGTTCATATGATCATTTTCATACAATCTGTTATAATTTCTTATTCATTTCTACACACTTGGATTGATTTAATATGATACAAGCTAATGAAGAAGTATTTTTTAAGCTCAGGTATCAGTATGCTGAGGCAAAAATATTGTGCATTACAAATGTAATAATACTTGTTTAAAAAATAACCAACACGATGTCACTTGTGGACTATCCTTTATTTTCATGGGTAGTCGTCATTTATTCTCTACATGTTTCGAGCTTTCAGGAAGCTCATCATCAGGAGATCATTTTTCCTGTACAGTCAGCCTCTGGTATAGTGTATAATCTTTGCTGTAGCCCTCCCGTTCTCCTACGTAGGAGGCTGACTGTACAGGAAAAATGATCTCCTGATGATGAGCTTCCCGAAAGCTCGAAACATGTAGAGAATAAATGACGATTACCCGTGAAAATAAAGGATAGTCCACAAGTGACATCGTGTTGGTTATTTTTTAAACAATTACAATGATGCACGGAACAATGAATGTAAAATGTAATAATACTTATCAGTGTGAATTTTCACTATGCCTTCTGAATATTGTGGTTACCAAAATACATTCCAGTGCTGCATATGTTACATAGGTCATGAGCCCAGATGATATATAATAGCTTGTTTAGAACTGCTATACAGTATAGGATTTATATTGCTTGTTTTATGGCCTTTATTTAATTTTGTCAATAAACTTATCTTAATATTCTGTTACAGTAACCCATATTTAGCACAAGTCAGATGAACATAACTTGCCTGTAATTTATCTGTGTTCATAATAAACCTGAATATGTGGTATGGCTCCTCAGAATTAATTGCATGTGACAAGAAAGAGAGAGAGGGATAATGTCTTTATGTCAGATAGTTGCAGTTTGTCACTTGTAATTATATCTAAATAAATAGTTGAACATAGACCTACAGTGAATTTAGTGGACTTCAGGTCCTTAAATTTGAGGACATTTGTTTGGAGTATGCTTCTACTGAAATTGAGTTGTTTGTTTCATTTTTAATTATTTTGCAGAAGCTCGTTGAAATCTCACGGCTCAAACAACAGCGGGCTGCTGGTCGCCAACTTGAACTGAACCAACTAGAGAAAATCAAGAAGGAAGATGAACTGCTGAGGGAACTACAGGGGTTGGTGTTGTGATAGTGTGCTTTTGGCTCTCTCTTGCATTTGTCTTGCCTCCCCCATCAGGAGAACCAAACCAGATGTCGGGCTTCCACAGTCTGCAACAATGGGCAACTGTTCTACTCAATGCTCGGCTATAAATGGATGACACATACTTATCCCACATAGGTTGCTCCAACATGATCTGGAGTCAGTTATTCATTGTAGTATTTTAAAGATATATTTCGTGGGTGTTCTTGACATCCTGATAAACTACTCTAAATGATTTTCTGTGACACTATCCTAGTTCACTGAAGTACTTTGAGTATCTACTACTTAATGCTTTCTTCTTGATCTCAGCAGTATTTTGGGCACTTACATTATACACTGTTGTGAATATATTATAATATGGGGAGAGAAAGTACTTGCTGAGAATTATGTGTAGTGCTTTTTTCATTTCCTACCCGGCATGTATGATGGCCTGTTTTGGAAAGTTGCTTATGAATCCATAGGCTTAACTCAGCTAATAACACGGCAGGTGGAGTCAACCATGGGTGTTAGGAATTTTAATTTATGAAGCAGTCTAGGTAGAAAGAGGGGGAAGATTGGTTTGAACTAGTCCTTCCCTTTCCCTACTCTCACAACGGTTTTTTTTATTTGTCCCTCTTCACCTCTGTAGCCCCCCCCCCCCAAAAAAAAACTATTCTACAAATCAAACTAAAAATGGTGACTGATTCTTTGACTTTTGTATTTCTTGTCACATAAAGTCATTTAGTTTAATGTTAGTAATCAGGGTGGTGTACATGTAATGTAAGAGTTGTGTTTATATGAACCAGTTAGTCAATTGTGGTCATACACCTTCTGAACCATATAATATTTGACTTGGTGCATGAATGCAGACATATATACATGTCTCACAGCCTGTTCTTGGGAAATGGAACAAGGTGATAAAGTGACTGAAGGAACCAAAAAGGAAGAAAAATCTCAACCTTGGACATTTTTATGATGTATACAATATTTAAAAAAAAGGACAAATAACACTAATGTAATGTTGATCATAGTACATATAGAATTCATATTTTAATGTTGATTACAGTGTGGGTGAAACATGTTGAGAACTGTGTTGAATATATTGTCACTGGCTTCGAGAAGCATGCGGTAAAATGTCAACGCACATGATACTTGTTGTTCAATTAATGTTTTAGTTTGATGATGTTACAATCATAGCAGAATAAAAGCATTTACACAGTCCTGTGATTGTGAAAGCTTAATAATAATTTCATGTAGTGTATTGTTTACCAGTGTGATGAAAAAACCTTTTATTGGTGGAAATGTAAATAATATATATGACTGCACACTGCTTTTTATGTTTTGTAAACATTACAAATTGCAAAAATCAGAAAATACCATTCTAAAACTGCACGATCTAAAAAAATGTGAGAATGGTTATTTTGTTTATGTAATATGCAGAGAAGGCGTTTGGAATGTGTGTGTGTGTGGTATACCCAGGTGTGTTGTGATATTTTGTTTTGTATACAGTTATTTTCTGCATTTAGTTTGTACGTTTAAGTTGTCTTTCACTTTGTTAGAATTGTATTGTAGCAGAAGATCTACAAGAGATGATTTCAGTGAACAAGGATTATGGAATTAGTTTGTATTTGCCAAACTGTAACATCAGCAAATTGTGTTATACAGTGGGTAACACTTTTATATGATTATGCCGTTTTTTTTTAGAATAACCTTTTTGTGAACTTGTACTGTTGCATATAAAGGAAATACTTCTGTAGATTTTCTATCATAATTTCAGAGGCAGTAGCTTATTTATACCATGTCTGGGGAAGAGTCCTGTTCATATTTTTCTCCCATTGGTTATTTGACACATATGTTATTTAGGCTGACATGTTGATTGATTCATACCCCAGTAGTTTCCAGTAATTGTATGAAAATAGGAGGTATACAGGAAAAGGACCTCAGGAATTTACTTCTCTTGTTTAAAGACATTGAATAAAAATATGGAAGTTGACAATCCACATGTGGGTGTGACTATTTACTGCTGGGATATACTGGCTTATAAACTTGCCAGTGGTAAATGTGACACTTGTTTACAAATTGATCTGTTCATTAGTCTTCTGGTTTTAATTACTCCATAATGAGGGTTGCCAGATAAGTTTGATTTAGAAGTATGGTATTTGGGGTAGGAAGAAAGGTTACAAATTGTCCATTCTTTTGACGGGAGTTGGTAGTGATTTATGTACCTGAATATCAATATCACATGTTGATATTTATCATGTTTTTCCCTTGCGTTATTTTCAGCTGCCTATTGCTTGACATGTTTCTTGTTTACCAAACACTTCAAAATTTAGTCCACTCTAAAGACTTCTAGTTAGTCTCTTCCTTAGTCTTATGGGATCATTGTTAAGAAGACAGAGCCCACAGTAGATTTTGTGCTCATAAATTCTGATTACAAACTGTTGGACAAGTATTAGTACACTGAACACTTCTGCTGTGGTATTTGATTTGAAAAATGGGGTCAGTATTCTTGGGGTTGTCCCAGTGGAGCAGTAGTCATAAAATGAGAGTCAATTCTGAATTATATATTTTTTCTTTGACAGGTTCTTGCATATGGAATATTTGCATTTCCAAACAGACTTCATTGAAAGTGAAATGAAAAGTGAAATTTAGGACACCCACCCACTGACATATGTATTCCTGGCAACCCTAGCCATATTGTAATATGCCATTGACAGAATTCTTTGTGAAAATATTTTAATGGTATGAGAGAAATTTTTAAGAAATGATGGTTGTTGACAGAGATATGTTGTCTCATTCTTTATATTTGTACGTGTGTTGAAGGTGTGGTTGTTAATAGCATGAGAAAGGTATATAGCTTTATGAGGGGCTCTGGGCAAAATAGCTTGCCAGTCAACAGTTCTAGTTTTGTCATGCGAATAATATCCAATTTCTTGAATGGCTTTAAAGTTTATTACTGTTACAGTGAGAGGTTCTAGGGAAGAAGTTTGCTGCTGTTCCATTGACAAATTTATGTTGTATTATGATGACCCCTTTAGTAGAAGTCGAATAAAGTAATTTATATCAAAATTATGTAGCTAATATATAATGAAAAGTGAAATCACAATTATGTGATATTACTAAATGTCTTCCATATTCCAGGACAATTTCTTGTATAGTGGTTTGATCAGTTTGTGGGGCAGGCTTGTCCGTGATGATGCATACAGTTTTAACAAGTTGAGTGGATTAATCTTATCAAAACTTTTAAGAAGCAATTCCCTGAATTATATTTTATTGTTTGGTACCTTGATTGTATTCAAGAAACCGTGAACCATATTTTATAAAGTAATATGAAATTACAGTAAAAATGAACCAACCTTGTACAATATGCTGCAACTGTTTAAAACAACAACCAGTAGACATCTTAGTTTAACTGATTCCACTTTTAGACACAACTCGTGTGGAAGAATAAAAGTTGACTTGCTAAGAGGAAAAGGGAATATCAGCCAGGGTAATTAATATACAAATGAAGAATAATATAAATGATACTTGCAGAATGGATTTCAGTGTTACTCATCTTCTGATTGCCTGATAATGTAATTTGACTATCAGTCCAGTGTAACTCTTAATTTTGCATGAAACTCAAATCAAACTTTACTATCATTTCCCAAAATGGGTCATTGTTTAAAATAATGGAAAATTACTCATACATAGATCTTATTAAGATGCTGTTTTAATCTGACATATATCTGAATATGATGAACATTTATAAAATATTGATTTTCTGTTACAAGTTAGCTTTCTTACCATTAGGCTGGTGTGGTGCTGTATGCTGTAAATTTCTGCCACAAGAGCTGAATGGTAGGCAGACAATACAAGATAATTGCGGAATGAATATGTATCTGCTTTGAAGAAATGTGACCGTAGAGTAATGCCAGTTCACAAAGAAATATGGACTGTATGATTTTTCCACTGTATTCTTCCCTTCCAGTTCTGGTTTCTTTACATTTGTGTGATATTTTTATGAACACTTGAATTTTGGCAGAGAACAAAGATTTTCTACATTTTAACAGTAAAAGAATATTTCCTGAAATATCTTACTTGGAGTATTTCTTAGCTTGCAGAATATGGCAGTAGAATTCATAGTATGAGTCATACAGTGGTGAATGTGAGTATTTGGTGCTGATATTTTCAGTTTAGATGCCTTTCTTCTATACAAAGTTGTGTGTTAAAATTTCTTTGACATTTTCCAAAAATTTCTAACACCTCTTCTGAATAAACGTTGTGATTCATAGTTGCTTTCTGAATTACTGTGTCTACAGTACTTAGATACCATCATTTTACTTATGTTTACTGTGTATGTCCATTGGGATTTAACAACCTACGTTTTATTGTACTAAATACTTTAGTTTACAACATACATACTTTTGCAGTTCAAACACCTTTCTGTGATTACTGACACAAAATATGTGCGTAACAGTATTTAATATATTTTTCTGTCTTAAGAAATCAGTATTAATGTATAAAGACATTGTGCTGAGTATTTTATGTTGCAAGCTTGATACAAAATTTTATTACACTGGTATGCATATAATAACTCAGTACCTCCATGGAGCAAAACCCTTCTTGAGAGGTTGATAGTTATTTTCCTAATTAGGAAATTCCGTGCAGTTTATGTAACCCAAAGGTTTATTTCTGTGTTCACAAGAGCTTGCCAGTTGTCCTTATCCACGTGTCCATAGTCACATAACCGTGTTTTTCCCATAAGAAGTTTGCACAACATGCTTTATGCAATGTGCCATGATCAACCCTTCCAACCCCCTGTTAGATGAGGGACCACTTTATATAGCAAATGAATGACAGCAGTTCATTTCATTAGACTGCACACACAATACGTCATTGACAAACTGTTCACGCTTGATGAAGCCAGAAATCCCTTCCCCCATATTTTGGTACAGATTCATTTACTGCATCAAAGAATACGTTATGCATAATTTGTTGATCTTAATGAGATTCATATTCAGTATCACACAAGTCATTTGTGACGAGGTTGATTGATAAGTTTGATTTGAGCTGTGTTTACTGTAGGAGGGGTTATATTGCACAGACATGAACTAAAATTATATTTTCCAGACAACATTTAGTGTAGACCCTGGTACCTAATTTGACTGAAAAGAATTGAGTACTTCTGAGGCTAAAATACAGTATGTGGATAGGAAGATAAATAAATGCAACCTTTATTGGTTTTTATGTACTTTGTTCCAAGAATACATAAGAGCCAGATAGCTGTTGTGTATATTGCCTTCAGAATCACCACTTTTAAAGTACACTGTTTATTCAGGACATTTTACATTTTCTGATTTACTTCAGACACAAAAAAATTATTTTTCTCTGAGCATTTAAGGTGCTGGTATTTCAGTAGAAAAGGAAGAAATAAGTTACAAGATATTAATTTTGAAGGAAAGGTAGATTCTTCTCTATAATTTATGTTTTCTGTGTAAGGCTCATATTATTAAACTTCAGAAAAATAGTGTACTTAATAATATTTTTATTTGCATAATGTGTCTAGTATGTTAATATATTACATATTTTTCTCTTAGCTATGGAAATACATAAGATATTATGTGCTTCAGTATCAGCTGGGAAATGTGAAGCAGTAAGATTGTAATACCTGGGTACATCAGATGGAAGTAGGTGCTCTTCAGATCTTAGTAACAGGATTTGAAAATTACTGAGGTACAAATTTAGTTACTAGTTTCATTAGAAACTGCTGTTTTTATTTAAATGTCACTTGTAGTCATCGTAAAATGTATTCTATTTGTGGGGCAAAAGTGTAAAATAATCACTATGAGATCATGTTTCTGGATAGTTTACTTTAGTTTTGTGTGTGTGTGTGTGATTCTTTTATTACTCATCAAAAAGTGAGAAAAAGGTTTTATGAAGATGACTGTTTTCTGGAATGTTATGCCATGTGGCCTGTTACATATTTACTGACTTTTGAAGAACTGAAAAAATCCTGTTAGACTGTGCATTGCCACATCCCAGAAGACAATAATCATCATAACCACTGCTGTAAGAACCTCACCTCTCGCAGGTCGGATATATTTCAGAGCTGTTGTTATATTGTACACTACAAAAATGGTAAAAATAATAATATTTGTAGTTATCGCTTCATAATATTGTGTATAATGTGATTTGGAACAATTTTCCTGGAAGTGAAAAGTATTTCTCCATTATATGGAGGCAGTTCAAGGTTTTTCTGTTGTATTAAATTGAAATGTATCTGAAGTGTTGTACAAAGCAGGTGCCACTAACACAGTGTTACTCATGTGATACTGGCAGAGTTTGAATGAACTGTGCAGAATGCGAAGGTTACAGTCAACTAGGTTGTAATGCTGTGTAGTATTAAAGAAGTTTACCAACATTGGAGTTACATACTTCCTGTATTTTCTACCCTGAAGATGGAGGCAGTATGTTCTTCCAAAACATTGATAAATTTATACCAGACTATGCAGTGTCACATCCCGGAAGATAGTAATTTTCATAGACGTAGCCATGAGAACCTCAAAATTTAGATATACAAAACATTAGTCTTTTGAAAGTAAGACTGTGTTGGCATGCTATTTGTTTTCTGAAGCTAACAATCAATGCTGATACCGGTTTGCAGTCATATGCCCATGACCATTTTGCTTCACCACAATTATCCATAATCTCATGACAGCACCCCAGCATTGTGCAAGATATTGAGAATGCAAGCTGATGAAACTATTTTTTGTCATATTTTGTAACTTGTGTTAAAGTAATGAAAATTTTGCGTATCAGGGAAGGTAAAGGCAGTCACTTGGGCATGATTTTAAATTTGGTGGATTATGAACTTTTCTTCTTCTTTTGAGAGAACCAGAAACAGTTGAATACCATTCAGAGTAGTTTCAGTGTAAAGATTAAGGAAACATTTGAAGAAAATGTAAACTGTTGTTCAAGAAGACAAAACAATCAAACGTGAAGTATGTAATGTAAGGCTGTGCAGCCATGCACACATCTTGTATTCAAAAATAACTGGAGATGAAGATGGTAACAAGAATACTTGCAGGTTCTGTGCTTCCATTTTTTCAAAAGCAAAGGAACCAGTTGCAAAGCATATTATCCCCTCATTTCGGAGAGTTTGCTGTACTGTCACAATTCCTGTGCCAGATGCGCATAGAAAAAAAGCAGACCTAAACATTTTATATGCCATATTTACCAAAAAATAAGACAACCCCCCCCCCCCCCACTCACAGTCTTTGATTTTCAGTAATACTTCTACAGGATGAGGTTTAATTTCGTGTACAATTACAAGGCAGCCTCCCAATTTTTTAGGTGATGTAGTAGGAAAATGTTCTTGCGTGTTATGCAGGTCAGTATAGTAGGTTGAAAATTAAAGCCTTCAGGGTTATGGAGTCACGTTGTTTGGTAATTAAAAGGCAGGTTTTATCTGTTCTTGTGTGAGGTTTCCAAGACCTCCCGAAGACATGGCCTTCGTCCCTGTTCATGTTGCTGGGATGGAGCTGAGTCTGAATAGCCTCTCTGATGATCTAGTCCATGTATTTGGGTTTTGTGGAGAGGATTGTGATGTCTTGGAAGTGAATATGATGTACAGCACTGCTTCATCAGGGCGTTTTGTGTCCAGCTTGAAGACACTAAGAACCCTTTGCCATGTCATGATACATGGATTGGATCATAAGAAAGTGACTCAGACTGAGCTTCATCCCTCCAGCATGAAGAGGAAGGATGTCCTGGTCTTGAGCAGGTCATGGTAACATCTCATCCAGTCCCTGAAGGAGTTGAAAAACCTTACATTGAGGAGACACAGCTCTAGCATTATGACTCTTTTCGGAGCTGGCAGATTGTCATTACTTTTTTCATTTACCTCTCCTCCTACTTTCTCATTTTTACTCTGCTTTCCTCTGGCATGTATCCATGGCTTTGACCACTCCACTTCTATTGGCTTGCTATGCCAATTGCATAACCCACTTCTTCTGTCTACAGAGCAACCATTTTTTCATGTGGCTTTCCTTGGACTGCCATGAAGATGAAGGCAACAGGCTCCTCAAAAGCTTCAGTATTATCAGCTGTGAGTGCTTCATATCCCAGAACACTTTAATCTTTATCAACAATGAACAGTGTTCTGAAAACCTCAAATCATTTGAAAGTTCAAGACTAAAAATTTTATAAACAGAGGAGGAATAATTTGTGAAAAGCTGTTAAAAAATTAGTTGGGTTTGATAAGAATCTCACTTTCCTATTGATTAGTAATTTCACAGAGTGAATGTTCTCTCTTTGGTAGTTTCAATAACAGGAACAATACACAGAAGCCAAACTGTAACACAATCGATGCTGTGAAAAGGTATGTATATTCTCAGTAAAATGGAATGGCCTTCAGGCTCATCCTTCTGCATAAAATGATATGGTATCCTTTGAGTTTTTGTTCTTATTGCAGTGTTAGTGTTGTGCATTCTGTCAGGAGACCTGGTGACTTCTGGGCTTCATAAGCCTTGTTGACCATTAGTTTCAGCTCTGAAAGCAACCTGACCAGTACTTATTTTTCAATGTACTGACTTACCAATTAAGAAGTGTACATTCAGATGTCTCTGCCACAGCAGAAGACATTGTTTTCCAGGAATCTTATTGGAAATGTCACATTGTTCTGAATGCCTTCAAGGCTTTCAAAATGAGGCCCTTCAAAGTATTTTTAGTTCTGGGAATATGAGAAATTTACGTACATGGTATTGGAGGCTGTATTGTTATGAAAAATCCAATTGTCTAGCCAGAGATTTTTTCAGTCTAATTCAGTGTTATGAATGTTTCAAAGTGTGAAGTTCATGCTTGTTATGGAGGAAGAAATTAATAAGGGATTATTTTTTGGTGTCAGGAACATCGGTTTTTACAGTAGTGCTTTCTTCAGTCTTGGAGACTCAGCTTTTCCACTGTGGTTGATGAAATTTTGTTTCTGGATCATTCTGAAGTCTGTTTCTTCTATATAGGTACAGTCCTGCTAGATTTGCAGGAATGGCTGAGCAGATGCCTTCATTTGTTTTGAGACAGAGGGAATCTGTACTGATAAAGCATTCATAGAACCAGAATAAAAACACACAAAACTGTTGGAATGTCTAATTGTGTGGTCCAGCATGTGCCAGCAAATCAAAACAACTGTGCAAAGACACTTAAATACCAGAACATATATGTACAGGAGTATCCACTAACACGTCCTGTTGCACTTAATTTTTTTTGTATATTATTATACAGGCACTTTAACTGAAAACAGAACCCAAACACATAGCAAGCTTAAGGGCCTTACATTTCTGCAAGTAATATATATAATATAACCTTGTGCATGTTAAGGAGTAGGCGTGTGAAATTACCTCCAACTATCAGACACGCCTGATTTCAAAAGACCTGAAACATCAGGAAACCAGGTGCTAAATTTTGTGTTGTACTTTTCATAGAATTCCTTCCCTATATAGGTTTCTGAAATGAAAATCCTCTGTATCAAAATGTTCAGCATACTCATGAACAGAGGAAATATGCATTACAGTGTGTTTCACACATTTGTTATAGACAGCAGATTAAACTGGATTGTGTGACTAATATGCTGCAATGCTCTGTGCATGATGATGAGACTAGTAGTGTGCAAGTCAAGCAGTTGCTGTTGAAACTTGCCATGCAGAATCAGCAATTTCTATACAGGAACTCGGTGTTTAACAATCAACATAAAGTGTCAAGCATGTTTGAGCATTCAAGGAGGCCATTTCCATTGTGTATTGTGACATGCATCAAGTTCTGTTTTATATATATATATAAAATTCATTTATTTATTTATTTATGAGGAAATGTGATCTTAAGCTTGCCTTGTGTTTGGTTTTCAGTTGACCTTCCTGTACTTGGCGTTTTTTTTAATTCTTTATGTGACTTTAATTTTATACATATGCGTGTTGAACAAATGCATATTAGCTGAAGCAATGTTACAGAATGTGTGTGTGTTCTTTGTGACATTCTTGTTTGTATGTTAGTGCTGCACACACAGACACGTGCACGTGTAGACCAGAAAGTTAAAAACCCACCATATTTCCAGCTGCAAGATGTTTCCCTGATTGTAACTCTTAGTGACTGGGAAGGTTTTCTGAGGTTAGCCTGGATTTAAATTGTTTCACCTGTATGGTTTTTGACATACCCATATACCAGACAATAGTATGTCTGTTTTTTTAAATCAAGATATTGCTAAATGGCTGGTTACTTTTGAAAGAAAAGTATTAAGAATGTTTGGGGGAATTGAAGTAAATAGAAATTTGAGAAAGTGGTATAATAAAAAATTAATGTACCTGTTTGGGGATTTAGATATACTTTCCTTTGTCAGAATAAGTCAGTTGAATTGGATTGGTCATGTTAACAGAATGGATAGAAAAGTAAAGTAAAAGAAAAGCAATTCAAGTATTTACCAATAATCCTCAGGGAAGTAAACTAAGAGGATGACCAAAAAACAGATGGTGAAATTGTGTACAAACATATATTTATAAATGCAGAATTCCAAATTGGAAAGAGAAGTAAATAGACAGAGCAGACTGGGAGAGGTCCATTAAGTAGGCAAAGGTCCGCAATGGACTTAAGTGCCATAGAAAAAGAAGTCTGTCTGTTTTATTTTACTAACTGCTGTCATGTGAGCTCATGCCACTATAAAAGGCATGGAGCTGAAGCAAGGAATTACAGCTAATGTTTGGTCTACAACAAAATTTGCAGGTTTAAAGTGGTGTTTAGTACTTTTGAATATTGGAAGCTATTTTATATACACATTGTTTGTATGTTTGCCTTCTCATTGTTAAAATATTCCTGATTGTTACTGATCTTATAGTTACCTGCCTGTCCATCATCCATATACTATTTAAATCATTAATAATAAATAACAGTCTCTGCTTATAGCATCATTTCAGAAGCAGATTTTTAACATTTTAACATATTCAAGTTTTTAGTGGAATTTAATATTAATTCCATTGTCCTTCTTGAAGGAAGTGGAAATTTTAACAGGATGAACCCACGTTAGCAACTGTAAGGAACAATGGCAAGACTGTTTCTTAGTGTCACATGACAACAGTTTAACCAATGCTTATGTAGGGTAAGGATTTTCTGTAGAATACCATGTGTCATCTACTATCAGTCCCATTATTTAATTAATAATGCAGCCTGTTTATTGTAGTGATGGTAGTTAAAATGAAGAGAATGTCCTGATTTTTAAACGTTTTTTAGTCGTTCGTTGCCAGTTCTTGGTTTCATTGTGCTACAAAGTTCTAGTTGTCCTATTAAAAATGAAAGTATTTTTCATTTCCTCTGTGTCATCTAATGAAGATTTGAACTGTATAGTATTCTTACATTTTTTTGTTAGGGATGCAGCATGTATCACAACATAAATATTAATGAATTTCATCAGATATTACTCTGAAATATGTTACTGAGCAGTTTATGAAGATTATTGTAAGTTCTAAGGCCATGTCTGTACCAACTGGTTTTGGAAGTGTTCAGTCAGCAAAGGGCTCTGTTTCTTCCATATACTTATACTCCTTACATGCATCTGTTGTTATTTCTTTTTGTAACTGAAACTTTGAAGTGGAAATTTGTGTATAAAATTATTTAATCAACACACGCTGTATTGCATACTTGCCCTTTCTTATGTATTATATGTTGGACTAAGGAGGGGAAAAATACCATTGTTTGTGTTTATTTTTAACAAAAATTTGGCTACTTTTAAAATTAGGTTACAATCAATTTGCAAAAGAATTTGTTTCATTGTGTAAATTTATGCAAGAATAATCAGCCATAGAACAAAAGGAGTTAATTTTTTTTAATTTGATATATATATTTTTGTAGCATTTACATTTGTCATCTGTGCAACAGCCTTCATAAAAAGAAAACAGTAGTGAAGGAAAAAGAGTCAACAAAGGTTTGATTTACATTACCATATTAATTGAACACAGGAAAATATATCTGGCAAATACAATATGTTTAACATTTCATTGAGCAAAGCAGCTTATTGCACAGAAAGCCTTCATCTTCTGGTGCTTCTGTGACAGCTGCCATGCTTAGGGACATTGTAAAAGAACCACTCAGTTTTTCATGTTGAATTTAGATATATTCCCATCCTTAATTAATTTCCTTCTGGGCAAAAGCCGTGACTGCCAACTTGTAGTGAGACATGTGACTTAATATTCTTCCTGATTTTATATTCATTGGTATAACAGTGTACGAATAAATAGTGGAAGACTACAGTATCCATTATAATAACTAACAAATATTGGCACCTGTTATGTGATACTGCTTGTAATAATCCCATTTCATATTAATGGCTATGTGTTTTCTTTAATGTGATTCTTTCCTGGTTACATTTTGGATAAGGAAAAGTTATATTGTGCAAATAAAGATGGAAACTGTGAGAAAATGTCATCTGGTTTGACAATATGAATAAGGTATACATTTCTATACCTGTAGCCAATGTCACCTTAACAGGATACTCCTTGTATGCTAGATTTGTCATAGAAATACAAATAAATGAGTATATACTTGAGGATGTCCATCAGTTTCTTTGTAATATTGTGTAGTTCAGTATGTGAATTGCTCAAGCAAATACAGTGATGTCTATTTCAAAATTTTGTGGTGCTGAGTAGCAGATAAGCGAACATTAACACATTTTCCAGTTATTGGCATATTGATTTCATTGTGAAGTACATTATTTCACTGTGTTGTTATGCTTTCTAGAATGGTGTTATCTCTCTCTGTCTCCCAGAACTGTAAGTTTGGAAACTTCAAACATGTAAAAAGAAAAAGAAAAAAATTTCCAATTACAAAATCTGATTTTATTATATAAACATTAAATTTATGCACACGATTAATGTTACTGAAATATATACATGTAAACAAATGTATTGATAGATCAATATCATTTGTAATGAGAACTGTACTATACTGTACTCTAATGTGCTTCATTGATGCACAGACGATTTAATAAGATTAAATACAGAAAAATCAGCTCTGTTGTACCAATTATTACAAATTTTGCACACTTTTATGTAATACTGTACATTATTTTTGAGCTTACATCTGACATTGGCACAATATACATCTTGACACAGTATAATAAATATATCACCATCACCTATCGTCCCAATTGGAAATAAAGGAATACCATATTTACCCAAACATAAGATCAGTTTTTCTCTAATTTATCATCTGAAAAATTGGGAGTTGTCTTGTAATTGTGCACAAAGTTCAACAAACTCTATGTAGGTATTTCCTTAAAGTTGAAGATAGTGGCACATAATATTTGGGGAAATATGGTAAAAAATGTTCATAATAGTGTCATGACTACAGATAAACGTATCTGACAGTTGTGTCACAATATTAGAGAAAAATTATTGCACCATAAATTTTTTCTTACTAACCCCAGCTTCAGAATCACACCATAAACAGAGAAAATGGAAGTTTGCTATTTAGGAAGTAGTTAATATTTTTATCATCCTTCATGGCATAATATACCGAAGAGCTATGAAGTAGTATTTGAAAAGAAAAACTGAGGCATTAATGCAGCAGTGTACGGATTTCTCCCTTTTTGCGTCTGTTACTAAAACTAGTAATACCCACAGGCTCTTGTTCAAGTGCAGTTTTTTTTCTCTGTTCCTGAAGTTCCTTAGGTTTGTCAGTTCAGGTTTCAGTATAACTGATCATCTATCCATTAAATCTTCTTCAAGTAGTAGTGATTGTAACTACAAAACCTTCTGTGATTCCATTATGAGATTTTCTTAATGGTGGTAAAAAGAATATTATTTTTATCTTGCAGAGCTAATTTGATTGCACAAAGGAGAGTAGAATGAACCTAGTGTTAGATGTATTGTGCAAATATTAAATTAAAGAAGATTTACCTTTGGAACCATAATATAAAGAAATCCCCAGAAAGATGCAGACGTACATGGGAAGTAAGGAAGAAGGTTGTAAAACAGTGTACTGTATTGATCTTACCCACAATAATTTGGTTGTAGAAAATGTGTTCATTAGAAAATTTAAAAATTACTGCATAGTAAAGAATTTCACAGGTGATCATTTTCTGAAAATAGAATTAGATAGTCTAGTCAGTAGGCTTGTGCCTGTCCAATAAAATGGAAACAAATGTAAAATTTTAATTATTATTATTACACTTTATTCAATCCAATAAGTCATGCATTTACTCTAGACATGTCAGTATGTCATATGTGTAAAATGTAACATTTTCATGCAATAAACAAATGTTATAAACCATAGGCAATTCAAAACATAAATCTCTATATTTACATCATGTTATTAATAATATGTAATATGTTTTCTTTTGGGTAATTCCCCGGCGTCACAAAGCTAATAGCCGACGTTTCGGAACCCTCTATCGGTTCCATCTTCATAGGCAGGTGGATGAAGTATGACAAGGGATGGGATG
>Ga0131853_10005273_pt1 | contig 23297 bp, 24 predicted proteins | sample TergutLab28metaG_FD_92764 | JGI IMG/M metagenome (GOLD analysis project Ga0131853, IMG submission 92764) | Labiotermes labralis P1 segment gut microbial communities from Petit-Saut dam, French Guiana - Lab288 P1 (version 2) (version 2) | ecosystem: Host-associated > Arthropoda: Insects >...
AAAGCCGCTCTGCATTATCTATTTGAGTATAGACGAGCGGATGCACATTATGCTCCATAAGAATGGAGCGTATTTTTGCAAACTTGTCCGCGCTCATGGAAAACACGCGAATAACTTCACCTGACTTGGGTTTGCAGATGAATGTGCCGTTATGCGTTATTACCGGGAGATTCAAGGTAATATTTTTCATGACTTTGCTTGCGCTTGCCCATGACCTCCCCGTGGCGTATGTAAAACTTATGCCTTGGTTTATCAAGTCGTTCAGCTCGCGAGTTGCTTTAGGCGAAAGCTCAGCCTTATTATTCAAAAGCGTGCCATCAAGGTCAGAGATGTACAGCGTTCTCATAACAACTTAGCTTCATTAATATTTAACTGGAACTCCGCGTTCAAAAACTTCGCCGCGTTCCTGCATAGAATCATACGGTCGAGGAAAATTTCGAAATAATCCATTACCGGACACATTTTCTTATCAATTTTTAGGATTAGGCGTATGATAGAAGGTTTTTTTCGGGCGTCTATTTTTAAATTCGCCTCTTCTACTGCGTAGTTTACGCGATCGTGTATGTCGAAAGTCGTTTTATCCTGATTTCTGACTCGTGAGCGGCGCACATCAGTTTTGTCCGCGATTATTAAGGCGGCGCTGATGTGGTCGATCGGTTTGCCGTGCTTTTCGTCGTGATTACCTACGGCGGATACTACGGTCGATATCTCGCTTGGATGCATGCCCATATTAGAGAGCAGGTAAAACGCCATCATTGCGCCGGTTTGTGCGTGGTCTACGCGGTTTACCAAATTGCCCATATCATGGATATAGGCCGCGATTTTAGCCAGTTCCGCGTCGCGCTCGGGATAACCCATGGTGGTTAGTATCTCCGATGCGACATGCGCCACTTTTTTCGTATGCCCTGATGAATGGTCGGTAAAGCCGAACACGCCCAGGACATCGCTCGCTTTTTGTATATATGTACGAAATTCAAAATTATTTTCTATATCTTCAAGTGTGATTACTTTATATTGCATTGTATTATCGCCTCCACGATCAGGCTGCTATTAACAGCCGCAAGGTCTAAAAACTTCTCGAAAGTAATGTCGGCGGAGCCGTCCGCATTGTCAGAAACGGCGCGGATTACTACGAAAGGCACATCGTTTAAATAGCAAGCATGCGCGATAGCGGCACTTTCCATCTCGACGCAGAGTGGGCCGAATAGCTCTTTGATTCTATCTTTGCGCGCTTCATCCGCTATGAACTGGTCGCCCGTTGCTATGCGGCCTTTGAGCATCTTATATGTATCAATAGATGCGCCAAAAGCGGCGTTGATAAGCCTCTCATCCGCTTTAAAAAACCTCATGCCAAGCCGAGGAATTTCGCCAAATTCATATTCCATGGCAGAAGAGTCAAAATCATGCTGTACAAGGTCGTCAGACACAACGATGTCGCCGATGCCGGCGCTTGGGTGCATACTTCCCGCGACCCCGGTGTTTATTATAAATTGCGGCGCGAAGCGGTCTATTAGTGCTTGTGTGCAGATGGCGGCGTTTACTTTACCGATGCCGCATTTTACAACGACTATATCGCAGCCGTATAATTTACCTCTGAAAAACTCGTTACTTGCAACAGTTACGGTCTCCAAAATCTCCATTTTTGACTTGAGGTAAACAACTTCCTCGTCCATCGCGCCGATTATTCCATATTTTACGTTCATACTAATTATGCCTCCAAATGTTTTTCCATAAGTGATTTAAGCTCATTTGCTTCTTGTGTCATTTTGTCCAAGTCTTCGCCTTCAATCATGATCCGCACTAATGGCTCTGTTCCTGAAGCGCGAACGATTATACGGCCGCGGCCTTCATATGTGGCGGCGAGTGCGTCTATCGCGTCTTTAACGGTTGGGTCTTTATCAAAGTCGCGCTTTTTGTCGTTTGCGACTTTAGCGCCTACGACTACTTGTGGCATAACGCGCATTTGCGTGTTTACTCCGGCGAGTGTCGCGCTTTTTTCATGCATGATATTAAGCACGTTGAGCGCGGTTAAGATACCGTCGCCGGTTGTGTTATGCTCTAGGAAGATTATGTGGCCGGACTGCTCGCCGCCTATGGACGCGCCTTCTTCAACCATTTTTTGGAGCACGTATTTATCGCCTACTGCGGTCCGTTCGAGCTTTATGCCGTTTGTTTCGGCCATAATGTTTAGACCCATATTGCTCATTATCGTGATTACGAGCATGTCTTTGGACAATGCACCTTTTTCTTTCATGTAATGGGCGCAGATTGACATAATTTGGTCGCCGTCTACTTCGTTGCCGTTTCCGCAGACCATAAGGACGCGGTCGCCGTCGCCGTCGAAGGCTATGCCGATGTCCATTTTGTTATCAGTGACGTATTTTTTGAGCGAGTCCAGATGAGTTGAGCCGCAGTCTTTATTGATATTTACGCCGGTTGGACTATTATGGATGATGTGAAGATTATCCGCGTTAAGTTTAGCGAGTATCGTGGGGGCGGCTTGATAAGTTGCGCCCTCAGCGCAGTCTATGGCGATTTTCATGCCCGAAAGGTCAAGTTTTGGAAAAATTTTAGCCATGTAGTCGATATATAAGTTGACTGCGTCAAAATCTTCAACAATTGTGCCTATTTCAGCACCTGTTAAGATAGGGAGCGTGCAAGTATCACTAAGCACGTAGTCCTCAATCCTACCTTCGAAGTCTGCGTCAAGCTTAAAGCCTCTTGAGTCTAGGATTTTAATGCCGTTATCTTGCATCGGGTTGTGCGAGGCACTAACTACGATACCTGCGGAACTTTTGAGCGCGCGCACTAAAAAAGCGACGGCTGGGGTCGGGATAACGCCGAGATTGACGATATCAGCACCCATAGAACATGCGCCTGCGCTGAACGCCGCGCCTAGCATTGTGCCTGAGATGCGCGTATCCATACCGACTAAGATTTTTACACGCTCATTTTTCTCCTGCGTGAGAATGTGCGCGGTTATTTTACCAATTTTATATGCCATGATTGGCGTTAATTCACTATTGGCAACGCCTCTTACGCCGTCCGTTCCGAACAATTTACCCATATGTGCCCCCCCGTGTTTAGTTTGTAATTTATCTAACAAAACATTATATGATATTACGAATATAATGTGAATCTACTGTTTTAGTCTAGTGCTGCTTCATATTCTTGATCGAGGGCTTCTTCGTAAGTCCCCTCGCCTATGATTGTGATGGTCAAATCGACATTAGGCTCGGCTCGGCGCACCCCATCAGGCAAGATTAGTATAACAGGCACATCATGCGTGCCTTCTCCAAGCGCGCTTATGTTAATGGATAGGCTGATATCATCAACATCAACATTGTTTATTATGCGCATTAAGCCGATTAGCCTCAGCTCGAGATACTCGGGCAGTTCAAGCTCATAATTCTCAGGCAGCTCGCCGATAATCTCGATATTTTCGACCGGAACTATGAATTCACGCACATCTTCTCGCTCGATTACGACAGTGACGGATACTTCATGCGGTCTGGAGTTTTGTATGCTGAGAGGGGTTGCGAGCATGGCATCTCGCACGTCAATATTAAATATCGCGGTGGATGTAAAGCCGCTTATGTCAATTGGCTCCAAAACTACGCCTCTGAAGGCTTCAATATCTTCAAGCGATCCGACGACGTCAATATGTGGCGGGTCAATTTGCACATTTGTTATCACATGCCTGTAAGGAAGCGCGCCGGTGAAGGTCGGCATCATAACAGGCACTTGACCGCGCCTATTAATCGGCACGAACACTTCAATTTCAGCCGGTTCTAACACGAATTTATTTGTAATGTCAATATTGTTTTCGTTATAGACCATGATTTTGACGCGTGTTACATAGTCCTCAGAAGCGTCGCTCAGCTCAACTTCTGTGCGGACGTGTACGACTGAGTCGAGAAAGGTTGACGCACCTGTAATTTGCACGGTTTGCGGAGTTATGCGCGGCTCCATGGAAATGTAGCCCGCTAATGGGTCGCCTATTTTCATGACGGAGATTGGAAACTCGCGCGTGTCTATGCGGTCGATGACCAGCCGTACATTTGTTGGAATCACGGTGTCGGTTATGATGGATGCGGCGGCTCCAGGCGGCAGTCTCAGGCTAAATGGGGCAGAAATTGATTCACCTGTGCCCCAATCGGCCTCCCTGAAAATGGCGGCACTCAAATCGACATAGGCTTTTAAATCAGAACTTTCAAGCTGGCTCAGCAGTCTGCGGTTGGCGAAAAGCCTAACGGCAACCGTGTTTCTTTCAATATCTTCTTGGTTTAGAAGCACGAGGCCCAGCCGCTCAAGCGTTTCCATGTTTTCAAAACCGACTTGAACCGAGCCGAAAAGGCGGTTCTCGAGCGGATCTTCAATATTGACGGCGATTACCCACAAGACGCAGGCGAGCACCAGAGCCATTATTTTCCAAATGAGGTTTTTTGTAACGAGCGAAATCATTTTACTTATCATTTTTCGCCCCCCTCTTGAACACGCGATTGAAACCGGTTGCGCTGTCCGTTGTATCACCGGCAACGGTTCCGCCTAAGCGCGCTCTAAGTTCTTCCGGAGAGACATCTCTAAAAAGCTTGCCGCCGCTTGCGACACTTACTTTGCCGCTCTCTTCAGAAACGACAATAGCACAAGCGTCTGAAACCTCGCTTGCGCCTACTGCGGCCCTGTGTCTGGTGCCCAAATCTCTGCCGATTTCAGTTTCTGTTAAGGGAAGTATGCACGAAGCAGCTGCGATTCGGTTATTCCTAATGATAATCGCGCCATCATGCAGCGGTGTTTTATCCTCAAAGATGCTCAGAAGCAAGGACACTGAAACGCTCGCATCAATAATTGTGCCGGTTTGCTCCAAATCGCCCAGCTTAACGTCTCGCTCCATAACTATTATAGCACCTGTGCGAACTTTTGCCATTGCAAAGGCTGTCTTGATTATCTCATCTATAGATTCTTGCGATTTTTTCGTAGTTGCTGAAGATATACCGAAAGGCATATATATCATTTGGCCTTTTCCAAGTTCTTCGAGTGCTTTTCTAAGCTCGGGCTGGAAGATGATAATCATTGCGAGGATACCCGTGCTGACGGCATGCGTGACTATCCATTGGATAGTGGTTAGGCCGAACAGAAACGAGAGGCTGCTTATCGAAAGCACCAAAACTATGCCCCTAAACAATGACCACGCCCTTGTCTCTTTTATCCACAGCATTATTTTGTAGATAAAGTAGGCGACAATTAAAATATCAATAATATTTATGAGCGTTACGCGGTTTATAGAGAGCTCTGCTAAGTTTGAATACAAAAATGCATCGCCAAAAAAGTTGTTAAAATTATTTAGCAAAGTATTTATCAATTCAAACGGCCTCCTTTCGCGCATGGTTTGGTGTTGTTAGCTATTTGTCTCTGTGGTTGTTATCGTGTTCGTCATCTTCGTAGTGCTCGTTATCATAGTCTTCGTCATAATCATCGTATTCTTGCTCGTTATATTCTTGGAAGTCGTCCTCTTCATAGTCGTCTTCGTCATAATCATCATAAATTGGCTCATGTTGGGCAGTGTCGTATGTTTTTTGGCGAGCGCCAGAACCCCTGGTTTTCGTTGTTGCTTCCGGCGCGCTCTTGATTTGCTTAACTTTGCGCTGGCGTCTTGCTATCGTCATTTTTGGCACCACTTTTACGAAATAATAATTATCATCGTCTTCAAATTCTACCCGTTCGGCGCGTTGGTAATTCAAAATCACGTCAAACATTTTTATGAACAGCGCGACAAAGCCGCTGAGAATGCTTAGCATAATAACGCTGAAAATATTAACGTCCATGCCGATAAAGAGGCTTAGAAAGATGAAGCTTACTATGTTTATCACAACGCCAAGTAAAATGGCGATTTCTTTTGAAAAGTCAACATCCATCTTTGAGGCGGCGAAAACTATTAGCGTTACAAGTGCGTAAACGAACGCGACAGCTATCCATCTATCGTTGGCGGAGAGAACCTCCACACCATAGGCGAATACTTGGCCGAAGCTGTCGGGAATTTCCAAAATTGTTTCGGCTTGAGGCCGTTCGACGCCCATTAAGTCAAATGTGAGCGGGTAAAATTCCCACAAAAAGACGCCCAAAGTGATGGGCACAATGCTTTGTATGCCGAAATAGAGGCCTGCAATTATAGGAACTATGTAGGGAACGCCGAAATAGAAGCCCATTATCATGAAAATTAAAACCCAACGCTCCATGCCGCCCAGCCTACCGTAGAAGAACAGGATTAAGAGCAGAACCGCAGCTACTAAGACCGCGACCTCGGCACTCGCGCTGAACTGCGCGATAATGTTTAGTGCTATTAGGAAATAGCCCATGCTTATGGGTAAAATGGCGAACAATATCCCCATGAGCATGGCATAAGATGTCTGCATTCCTGAGTCTGTTATGAACTCAAGCACGTCCGCAGTATGCCCGATTTGCCCTATTAGGGTAAAGATATAGTAACCAAGAAGAAACCTTAGTATGGGAAGTATAAAAATCTCATATCTCTTATAAAATTTAGCGACGGCGTCTCTTGCTATTAGTATCGGCTCCATGGTCTTGTGAATTATCTCCTTTACCTTCCAATTTTTCAGTAAGCTCTAAATGAGCTTCCAAGCGTTTCTGTGTTGCACTATACTCGCGCGTGGATTTTACCGAGCTTATCATTGAACACACAAACATTGTGGCTATGATAAAAATCAATATCCGAATCCCTTCGGCGCGGTAGTCTATTTCAAAAACATCCTCGCCGTTTATGGCTATTCGGTAAAATGCGTAGAATGCGACAATGACGAGGCAGCCCATTAGCGCGTAAACCCTGTTCCAAAAATTTTGCCAATAAATATAGTCATGGCGGAAGAAAGAGTTAGCGCTTCGGTCGGCCTCGCCGTAGTTTTTATCGTATAAAGCAAGATGGGTCATTATTATAATTTTATCTTTGTTAGTCATATTTGCTCTCCAAAGTTCGTTATTTTAATATCTTATCATGTTTTTTCATATTTTTCCAGTAAATATGAAAAGAATAGTTTTTAAGAATTGATGACAATATGCGGAATGTAAACATATACTACACAAGAATCTACTTGGCAATGGTGCATAATTAGCTTTCGCTAGGTTTGGTTCCGGCTTTATGGGAGCTAAGGAGCGGTTTTGTCTTAGGAAAAAGCTCTGAGAAGGATTTCGTGAAGTTTGAATCAAAGATAGTGTAATGATGTTGTGTAACACTGCCACTTACTTAAAGGAGGGCAATATTATGCATATGACAGACTTTGGGCCGAGGCCTCTCACAATGGACGTTGTTAAAGCTGCGCTTAATAACAATAATTACCGCTCTACAATATGGAGCGGCGAACATTTGCAGATGACGCTTATGACGCTTAGGGCACGAGAAGATATAGGCCTTGAGGCTCATCCGCATACGGATCAGTTTTTGTTTGTGGCGGAGGGGCTCGGCATGGCAGTTATGGGGGCGGACAAGGACAACTTAGTAACGCAGCCTATATTTTGTGAGCATGTGTTTTTTGTGCCGGCAGGAACTTATCATAACGTCATAAACACAGGGAATCGGCCAATGAGGCTAATTTCTGTATACGCCCCACCTGCGCATCCGCACGGGACGGTTCACAGGACAAAAGAGATAGCCATGTTAGAAGAGCATGATTAGAGAAGGTGAGTTTATATGAAAAAGGGTTATTTAATAGTTGAAACATTTATAGGCGAGCGAGTGTCGCCCGTGATAGGAACAAAAGTCACTGTTGAATGCGAACTGAATGATATATTGCATGAAGGCTACACTGATGAGAATGGGCGGAGCGAGCGAATGCCCCTAAAGGCAGCGAGTGCGGATGAGCCAAATGACCCTTGGCATGTGCCGCCGTCGCGCAAGTATAAGGTTACGGTGAAGCATAAGCGCGGTTTTAGAGAAGTGATAGTCCATGGCGTGGAAATATTCCCGGGCGTTGATTCCATTTTGCCGGTTAGGATGATTCCTGACTTGTACGCCGATTCAGACCCATATGAAATATTTATACCTGAGCGGCGAGAGGTTGGTTTAGGCGCGACCTCTTTATCCGCTGTGCCTGAAAATGTGTCGGTTTATGAAAATGGTAGAAAGTTGATTATGCCGTTCAAAGACTATATAAAAAACATAGCGTCAGGCGGAACCGTCCAAAATTTGGAACACGCGGCTCTTGGGGCAAATATATTGATTCAAATGTCGGATATACTTGGGAAGGGGTTAGATATCACAGCGTGTGGAGCCGGCGATTATGAATTTGACAGCAAGCGAGAGATTTCGGACAATGTCTCGAAGGTTGTGGATGAAATTTGGGGATGCTACTTTGTGGCGAAAGATAATAGGGCAAAAACCCCTATTTTTGATGAGGAATGGATGCAAAGTGTACGTGTGCTGGCTATTCGTGGGTATAATCCGGTGCAGATAGTCGCATATTTGTGTCCGGGGCTTGAGGTTGCTTGGTTTGGGGAAAAGATATAGGAGTTTGCAGGCATTGCTTGGCTCCGCAATTCTTGCTTTACAAGGATTGCGGAGCTTTTTGTTCGGGGGTAAATATTCGGTGAACGAGCACGATATTGAAAAACTCCAACGCTATGCCGATATTGCGGAACTCAATTATGCAATCGTAACGAGCCTTATAAAAATCCATACGCATTTCCAGACCGGCCAAAATAGACGGCGAAAAGCAGTATGAGATTAAGATAAGGATAAGTTTCAAAATGCTTTGAACGTAAAAACAGAAAACTCGTTTGCCGACGAGTTTTCAGATGGTTTATGTGTTGCTGTTAGCTAATGGTTTGACGGCCTTTTCTAACAGCTTCACGGTTCACATTATCCCAATAATCAAGGGAGTAATGTGTAAAGACGGGCGAGCAGGTATCATATAAGAACACCGCTTATATGATACCTGCTCGCCCAAGCATCCCGGAGGAAGGGGGATTTGAACCCCCGCGCAGCTATTAACCGCCTACCCGCTTTCCAGGCGAGCCCCTTCAGCCACTTGGGTACTCCTCCAACTTGCTCTTTGCAACTGTTACATTCTATAATAACAGAGCTTTTTTGTCAATGCATAGTTTCTGTCAATGTGAATATTCGATTAACATTTAAAATATTTTGCTATTTTACTTGAAAAAAGAGCTTGTCTTAGGTAAAATGAGTAAGGTTATAATTATTATTACGCATAATGCGTATTTTCCAACAAAGGAGATTGGTATGAAAAAAATTATTGGTATTATTCTTTGCGTTATTATGAGCATGAGCCTTGTGGCTTGTAATGTGCAGCCGCGAATGGGTTCAGGCGATATAGTGATTGCCACGAGTGAAGGTGCCGGGGTTGAGCTTTTGCTCAGAGATTACTTGTATATCTTGTCTTCAAACAGGATGCAGCATGAGCAAATGCTGATGCAGATGTTTGGCATGGGCTGGGATGATTTTGCAGACCATTGGGGTGAGCCGCTGGGTGATACCGGGGTCACTATGTTTACCGGCTTAAAAGAGATGTCACTAAACGAGGCTAAAGCTACTCTTCTTCTCTATACAATAGCTAGGGAGCATGGCTTTAGTTATGACGCTGAGATTATAGACTTGATAAGAGCGGATATGCAAGAAGAGGTTAGAATGCTCAACTCGCCTGCCGCGGTTGGAGCACGTGCTTTTTATGAGTTTTATTATGTAACTTATCAAGAAAGGTTAGAAGTTTATAGAATGCTTCTTACCATGGATGCGTTTAGGATGGCTATGTTTGAAAACACTATAGTAACGGAAGCGGATGCGCGCGCGTTTTATGATAATCCTGCGAACTTTGATGAGATTGAAGATCAGCGCTCAATGACAGTTGCTCATATTCTTATCACTTTCGGTGAAGACCCTACTGAAGATGATGAAGTGATTGAGAAAGCGGAAGAGATTCTTGCGAGAATCCGTGCAGGCGAGAGCTTTGCGGCATTAGTTGAGGAATATTCGCAAGACCCGGGCTCTATCCCGAACGAGGGCAGATATACGATTACAAGAAACACAAGTTTTGTGCCTGAGTTTATGGAATGGACTTTGGCTGCGCAAATAGATGATACGGGTATTGTGGAAACAGACCATGGCCTTCATATCATGCACATGGTTGCGCGTGACACTTTTGAAGACATGATGGTTGCGCGTGACACTCTTGACGGCCCACTTCATACTTTTGCTGAAGCCATTCAAGTTAATCTCTTCATGGACGAGGTGGACAGGCTTATAAATGAGCGCAATGCGGATGATTGGGTGGTTAATGAAGAGCTATTTGACAGCATCACACATAATATTTATGAAAGAGCGCAAAGAAGATAGCCGCATTTTTAGCGAGGATTTTAGAATCCTCGCTTTTTTATTGCGAATTTATCATAGATGCGTATAAAAGTCATAGAATTGGGAGAAATTAGAAGTGAAATTCTTATTTCCTAAGGAGGTTAATATGGCTAATTTATCCCAACAAGAACTAAACTCAATCCGCGAGGTCGTAAGTGCGCACCAAAACGTGTCGTGTAAGTTGAGTGCGTATGCAGGGCAAGTTCAAGACCCGACACTGAAGCAAATGTTTGACAAAGGCTCACAAGACGCTAAGAAAAACGCAATGGACCTTATCAATATGATTAATTAACGATACGGAGGTTATCTTTCATGAAGGAAAAAGATATGGTTTTAGACATTTTATCCGGAACAAAGGCAGGCATCGGCAACTATGCCAAAGTAATCACGGAATGCTCATGCCCTAACTTGAGGCAAAAGTTCCAGCAAATGCGCGACTCGGACGAGAAGTTCCAATACGACCTTTATAAACTTGCGGCGCAAAAAGGCTACTATCATCCGGCGCCGCCGGCAAATCAGCAAGACATGCAAACCGTGCAAGGGAATTTATCGAGAGATATGGGGACGCCGTCGGGTTTACATTAGGAATGTAAATTTGTTAATTGCCAAAAAGCTCAGGAGTGATACTCTTCCTGAGCTTTTTGTATGTACATAATGCGAACCTCTGATTATTAAAAGACATACCATACCATATACGCAATAACTTAGGAGGATGGTATTATGATTGATTCCAGAGACATTGCCGAGCTGCATCCAACGCTTCAGCGCGGCGCGCGCGAGCTTATATCGCGAATGGGCGTACTTGGTTTTCCGGTTGGAATTTCTTCGACTTATCGCTCAATAGAGTTTCAAAACCATTTGTTTGAGCAAGGCCGCTCACGACCCGGTCAAATTGTCACGAACGCCAGGGGCGGTCAGTCCATGCATAATTATCGCCTGGCGTTCGATGTTTTCAAAAACGTCCGTGGGCAAGAATTTTCGGATGCGCGCTTTTTCGATACCGCAGGGCGTATCTGGCGCGAAATGGGCGGGACTTGGGGTGGGAGCTGGACGAGTTTTCCCGACAGGCCGCATATGGAATACACAAGTGGGCTAACAATAGCAGACCTGCAACGCGGCAGCCGCTTGCCGCAAGATGCACGAATGCCATGGGAAGCCAAAGTAATTACTGAAACCGAAAATATAGCCGAAAACGAGGAGGAGATTGAATTGAGATTTAACAAAATGGAAGAGCTGCCGCAATGGGCGCAACCGACAATAGAGAAGTTAGTGCGTGAGGGTCATTTGAGAGGTACAGGAAGCGATTTAGACTTGTCAATGGATATGCTGAGATTGTTGGTTATTCATGATAGAGTTGGAGTTTTTGGGTAGGTCGTTTAATTGCTATAGTTAATCAACATAAAAACTGTTCCATAAAGCTTGATATTTTTCCGCTATATGTCGTCGCCGCTTCACCGCTCGTACCACTATGGGTACTGCGCTAAAACGGCTCCTAATCTAGCAAAAAAATCTCTGCGCTTTATCGGTACACTTTTCAAGTTGATCAACTATATGGTCTTTCGTAGGGGCGTCGGCACAAGCTAAGCATCTGCCGCCAAACGCCTGGCCAACCTACAAAATCCCATCAAAAACAGGGCGGCTTATGCCGCCCTGATTAATCTAACCAGCCCTACCGAATCCCATTTAAAACTTCCAGCGCCTTAACCAACTGCAAATCATCCTCAATTTCAAGCCCGGCGATCATTGCAGTAACTTCAGGTTCCATTGTTACAATGTAATGCGGCGTGATTCCGTATCCATGAATAGTCGTGCCGTTTGGTGTGAAGTATCTTGCGACGGTGAGCTTTACCGCGCTGCCGTCCGGTAGTGGGAACAATCTTTGCACGGTTCCCTTGCCAAAAGTCTGCTCGCCTACTAATATTCCCATGCCGTGGTCCATAATCGCGCCTGCCAGGACTTCTGAGGCCGAGGCACTATTGCCGTTTACAAGCACTACTATCGGCATTCCTAAATAATTTTCATCACTACTTAATGCGCTTTGATTGCCGTATCTGTCTTGGGTATAGACGATATTGCCCTCAGGAACAAGGAGGTTTGCGATATCGGCAACGACATCCAATAACCCACCCGGATTATTTCTGACATCAATCACAAATCCCTGTGCGCCTTGTTCTTTAAGGCTATCAAGCGCGCTCGAAAACTGATCATATGTAACTTGGTCAAAACCTGAAAGGCGAATGTAGCCAACGTCGCCGTCGATCATCCTATACGAAACGGTTTGGATGGTTATGAAAGCTCTCGTTATAGTTACATCGAATGTTTCTTCTCGGGATTCGCGCAAAACAGTGACTACAACATCCGTGCCGGGCGTTCCTCTGAGCATTGATACAACGGTGTCCGTGCCAAGACCATGTGTATCCACTCCATCGACGCCCATGATTATATCCCGGGCCATAAGCCCTGCTTCGGCAGCCGGGGAACCGTCAAAAGGCGACACAACGACAACGCGCCCATCCTCAGTGCCGCTTACAACCGCGCCAATGCCCGCAAAGACGCCGCTTGTGCGCTCTTCAAACTGTGCATATTCCTCCGTGCACATGTACGCCGAGTACGCGTCACCAAGCCCATACATCAGCCCCATGAACATGCCGCGCTCCAAATCGTCAATGGAGAAATGGTCAACAAAATGAATATCTATAATGCTATAGATTCGGTTCATCTTCTCTATAATTTGCGAATCAAACCCTCTGTTAGCACTTGTTCCCCGAAACATGGTGGGGACAGCGAAATAAATCAACATATTCACTGCCATCACAATGACAATACCTACTATTACACCTTCCAAAAACTTTTTTTCTTTCATAAAGCCCTCCCGTATGCCTATTGATGCTATCTACAGTCACATGAATCGAAAAACGTCCGAAAGAAATTGCAAATTCTATTGAGCGGTTTTCGGTTCATGTGACTATACCATCTATACTCATTAAAGCTTGGATTAATTCTAAAAAAGTTGGGTTACTGCCACTACGGGGCTTGCCTCACAATCTCTTGATTCAAGCGAGATTGTAAGACAAGCCCCGATTATGTAAAAAATGACACTTAACTATCTGGGCGATGTAAAATTCAAAGGATTTACAAGGCTTCCATTAACTCTAACCTCAAAATGCAAATGATTACCCGTTGAGCGGCCGGTTGAGCCTACTCTTGCTATGGCTTGGCCACGGTTTACGTTATGCCCGGCTCTTACCAAGAGGCTCGATGCATGGGCGTACATGGTATGTTTGCCGTTTCCGTGGTCTATTATAACAGTGTTGCCATAACCGCCTTGCCAGCCGGAGAAAATTACCGTGCCGGACTCGGCCGCTACAATATTTACGCCAAAAGGCGCACCAACGTCAAGTCCTGAGTGGAACGCCGTCCTTCCGGTAAACGGATCTGAACGATTACCAAACTGAGAAGTTATTCTCGAATGCCCCGGAAGCGGCCATTGGAGTGTTTGATTGTCATTTGCAACAGGTGTCGTTGCCGCTCTCGCTAATGCTTCTTGCTGCTCACGTGCAACTCTTGCAGCTTCTTCTCTTGCTCGCTGCGCGTCATATTCAGCTATAATTCTGTCAATCTCCGCACGATCCTCTTCCATTTCAGCAAGCGCTGCGGCTTGCCCTTCTTCGGTAAGTTCAAGCTCTATTCTTAGTGATACCATATATTCCAGCAACTCATCATATTCGCGCATTCGCTCGATTTGTGTGCCTTCCAAAATCAAGAGCATATCCTCGCGCTCCTGAATTATGCTAACTTGCTCAGATATCGCCTCTTCGGCGCGTTTCAGCTCTTCGACCAAGTTCCTGTCGAACTCCACCATGCGATTAACATGGTCGATGCGGTTGAAAAAGTCCATAAAACTCTCTGCGTTCAAAATCGCGTCGATATAACCTGCCCAGCCGTTCATATAAACATGGCGCACGCGCATAGAAAACGCGTCAAACTGTCTATCACGCGCATCTTTAGCCTCTTCCAAACCGAACTCTGCATATTCAAGCTCAAGCTTTGTCAATTCCAAGTCAAACAAGATGGCGGTAAGTACATTTGCCGCACCTGCCAGCTGATACTCAAGCTCGGCAAGCTCTTCGCTTACAGAGCGAATCTCGCTCCTGGTGTCAGCGAGGCTTCTTTGCTCAGCGGCGATTTGTTCAAGCAAGATTCTATGTCGCTCTCTTGTTTCTTCTATATTGTTTGCCCAAACGTTCAAAGTCATGCCCATAAACGATGCCAATACCAGTATGCAAAGTATGAAAAAACGTACAACTTTACTCATTCAAGATCACACTCCTTTTGCTGAACTTTTTACACATGTAAATGTCTTCTAACAGCAGTAACGCTTCCGATGGCTCCGATTAACAGCCCCATCAATAATGACGCCGGGAACAAGAAGACGAACACCTCAGTTGTTGTCAAAAGCTCAAATAGCTCCTCCATAATCGGCAGAGCTTCGCTCGCTCGGCGAATAATTTCGCCATAACCGAACATGCCGATACTCGCAGCGATAAGCGCGCCGATAAGCCCGGTTATCATCCCTTCAAGTATGAACGGCCAGCGGATAAACCAAGCCGTCGCACCTACATACTGCATAATATTTATCTCAGATTGACGATTCGTAACTGTCAATTTGATAGTATTCATTATAATTATTATCGATACCGAGCCTAGAAACAGGATAATAACCGCGCCGCCGATACGAATCGCATTATTAATAGTGATAAGCGTTTCAACCGCTTCTTGGGCGTATCTAACTTGCTCAAATAATACGCCTACAAACTGCTCAAGTTCCTCGCGTACAAAGTCTTGATAAATTATATCAGAGACGCTAATTTCATATGTCCTTGGCAATATCCGAATGCCGCTCTCGACAAGTCCCGTAAGAAACTCAGGATCATCGCTATAGCGCGCGCCAAACGCCGCTATCGCTTCCTCGCTCGAAATAAACCTCGCATAAGTTACATGCTCTATGCTCATGATCCTAAAATACACATAATCCAAATTCTCATCCGGAATCTCGTCAAGCACAAATACCGAAAGCATCATCTCGTCTTCTACGCTGCTAAGCAAGTGATCAACATTTGCAACGATCCCGTATGAAAAAATCAAAACAAATATACAACAACTAACCGTAATCATTGAAGCCAAATTCATAAGCCTGTTTCTTATAATACTGATGAACGCCTCTTTAATGTAATATTTTATGTTCCTAATCTTCATCGCTATACCCGCCTTTTTCAACGTCGCGCAAAATAACGCCTTTATTGATTGCGATAACGCGCTTTTGCATCTCATCAACTATATCTTTAGCGTGGGTCGCGATAACGACCGTTGTATCCATCTCATTAACATCATTAAGTATCTGCATGATGGCGCGGGCGTTGTCCGGGTCAAGGTTACCTGTTGGCTCGTCACAAAGCAGTATTGGAGGCTTATTAATAATCGCGCGCGCAAGAGCCGTTCGTTGCTGTTCGCCGCCGGAGAGTTGGTTTGGATAAGCTTTCGCCTTCCTTTGCAGCCCAACCATAGCAAGAACCGCCGGAACCATCCTACGAATCTCACGAGGGCTGGCCTCAGTAACTTGCATAGCAAACGCCACATTTTCATAAACAGTCTTGTTTTTCAACAACCTAAAGTCTTGAAAAACGACACCTATTTGACGTCTAAAATACGGTATTTGTTTGGCTTTAAGTTTCGTAATATCAGTACCGTTAAGAAAAATACTGCCGTTTGTCGGCTCGATTTCTTTCATGAGCATCCGAATAAGTGTTGATTTACCTGAGCCGGATGTGCCAACAACAAACACGAACTCGCCATCTTCAATATCCATGCTTATATTGTTAACGCCTTCCGCGCCGTTTTCGTATATTTTTGTAACATTTCTAAGTGAAATCAAAATTATCTGCCCCTAACTTATTTCAAAACAACAGCATACGTCTATGAAAATTGTACACTTCTCTTTATTTTACGTCATTTCTCGCAAAAAATCAACTTAATAATTCTTAAAGATTGTTATTAGATTTTGCCGCGAAACGGAAACTGAAAGTGCGTGAAAAGCCCATGATATTTTATTTCGCCATTATTAACTATTAAAAAGACAACTCTGTACCTTGCTTTTGGCGAGGGAACTTTTGGGTGGATAGTATGTGATGGGACGCAATGACGGGATGCAGGCTTCCATGACTGACCATGGTCATTTTGTTTGGAAATGTTTAAGCGAGCATTGGATTAGTAAATTATGGACGAATATTACACACAACGATATGTATAGAGTGGAAAAACCCACTCCTACATCCTCAATAACCTAAAACCATCATCATAAATCAAAAACTCTCGCTCCGAAACCTGCCTGAACCAGGTGCCGCTCGCATTCGTTACGCCATTTGGCACACAAAAATTATACGCGCCATCTGCTTCGAAACTCGCATAAACAAAACTTCCAACTCCAACCGCGCTTCCTTCGAGGGCGAACCGTCTGATGAGTTTTCCGTAAGGGCTGCCGCCGTCCTCGGCTACGAACAAGCTGCGCCCATCTTGGCTAAAGGTCGCGTTTCGCGTGATGAACGTGTGATACGTGCCGAAATTATTGCTGCGTTTAAGTGCTACGACACGGCCATCTACGCTATCCATCACTTGATTGTAAACAGGGACTGGCTCTATTGTTTCGAGGTTTATTACTCCCAAAAGCATCGAATTATTTTGCGAGGCGACCGTCAAATAGTAGAGCAAAAATCGCCCGCAAACAGTGACATCTTTCAGCGCAAGGTAGTATAGCCGATTATCAAACTCAAAATTCAGTCGCCGGGCATTGTTGTTCTCATACACATAAATCCCCCAAAGCGGGCTGTTTCCTGACCCAATTACGCTGAAAAATACGCGTCCTGCGCGCTCGATTATTTTATATTCCACGAACCCGCCGTCGGGCGGCTCGAAATGATAGGTCAAATTGCTGCCGCTTATGTCAATCGAAGCGAGCCAGTTGCCCTTTGGCGTGCGCCTTGCAAAATAGATCCTTTGCGAATCGGCAGAAAACGTTGGTAGTGTGTCGATTATGAACACGCCGCCATCAGCTAAATAAGTCGTGAAATCTGCGCCTGGGTCGGTTAGGTTAAACACGTGATTGGCGGAGATATCGCCGATAATTATGCTCGAATCGGAAACGAATTTTTCTGCCGCGCTGTTGAAAAAAGCGATCATACGTTCGTCCGGCGACCACGCGAGCATTCCCGGGTCGATTACGTAGTTGATAGGCAGGCGAAAGGTCGCTGTGAGCCGAAATTCGGCTGCTAATATCTCATAGATGTCGATATATCTAGAAGCGTCATGAGTGGCATAAATTGCGACGTAGCGGCCTGACGGCGAGAGAGAAATAGCTTGCCCACCGCCGACGTTTAAGTTCTCGATTTGAGCTGAGCTTAGCGCGTCCATGGCGTTTGGACGCAGGCTCAGCGCACGCGCAAGCGATGTATTTGTGGCAAAACTTTTCATGTATATGTTGTATAATTCAGCCTGAGCGTTTGGGTTTGGACCGCGAGCGAGCAGAGCGTTTAGTACATTTGCGGCGTTCTCGAACAACCCTTCGCGAGAGTAGAACGCGGCGAGCCGAAAATACGCATGTGGGTCGTTTGGCGTGAGCCTGATTAGCTCTCGGAGGGTTTCGGTGTAATAATGCGGCATATCTTTTTGGTACCAAACGTCGGTTAAAACGCGCAGCGACGCTGCGCTTGGACTTTCGGAATCGTCTTGGAGAAGCTCTCGTGCGCGTTCAAGCTCACCCAAATTCAGAAAAGTGTAGCCCTTGAGCGTGTTAAGCTCAGAATCCGAAAATCCGACCGCCGCTGCCCTCGTGAGCGCGGATGCGGCCTCAGGGAAGCGGCGGTTATAAATGTAATTGCGCCCGGATTGCATCATATGGTTGCCATATGCCGGGATGATGATGCTAAACACCAAAATAACCGCCGCCAAAACCCCGGCGATTGGCGGAAAGAAACGGGCAATTTTAGCGTGATGCGGAGTGATATAGGTTCTGTAGCAGGAGGTGAGCTTGCCCGGTTTTTGCATGGCTGCCTCGAGGAAAGGCAGGATTTTGCTCTCCTTCGTACTTTTGCCGCAGGATGAGCAATATTTGGATAGTATTTCAACTTTTTTGCCGCAAGATTTGCAGAACATTGTGTGTGCCCTCCTTGGGTTGGGGTGATGGTGATTAAGCGGTGTCGGTACGACGAGCGGTGTTCCTGCGCGTGTTCAAGTGCGCCCTAATATATACCGCCGCGACAACCATCTACTACATAGCCGCACTTACGACTAATTATTTCCAGTTTTTAAGCTTTAATGCAATTTTTGGTAAAAATACTTGTTTGTGGATGTTCGAGGGCGGCTGAGTGGATATATATTACTCACAACGCACGGAAACACAACAAACATCGCACACCTCCCTAACAATTTATTAACGGAAACGTAAGGATTACCATATTGCAATCCGCGTGCTTATGCGGTATGATTTAAATAACCATTCAAAGGAGGGATCACCATGCGAAAAACTCTATCAACACGCCTAATATGCCTCATTCTATCAGGAGTTCTACTGACCGGCGCGCTTACGGTAGCGGCGATTAATGGCTCGCCTTATGAAACGCTTAAAAATGCGATGTTTACCGCGCTGACATATGACAGTTTTCGTATGGAAGGCCGAGCGGTGCTGAAAATAGACGGAATTATTGAGGAATATGATACAATCAGCTTTGTGATTAGCGAGAATGGGTCGCTGGAGATTGAGGAAAATTGGTTTTCGCTGATTTATAATGATACGCGAATTTCGTGGGCGTATAATGATGAGGGCAGGCAGTGGTATAGTGCGCGAATTGATAGATGGGGTAGCTTTGCGCCGTGGCCTGCTATAACGCAAGATGAAAGAAATAGCACGCAGGGGCAGTTTATCGAACTTTTTATCGACATCATGGTTGGCGACTTGGTCAATAATATTTATATGACAACGAACGGTGGGAACCGCCAAATAAGCGGCGCGATTACGCATAATCAGCTGCCGGAGCTTGTGCGACTTGGTATAGAGGCGCTTATCGAGCAAAGCAGGGCGCGCTACGGCGGTGATTATGGCACGCGAGTCGATTTTACAAACGCGCATCCGATGGACGTGCCGATTAGAAGCCTCAATTTTGAACACATAAGCGCCGAGGCGGAAGTGGACACGTTTGGCAACCTACTATCGCTCGATGTGTATATGAAAGCTGTTGTCGAAACGGTTTTTGGCGATTCAAAAGTGGTTGAAATAATTTTGGAGATGAACTTTTTGGATATAGGGGCGGCGCGAATAGAGCATCCGCTTGTTGCGGCGGCTGAGCTTCTGACGGTGGATTTTATGGAGCATGAGTTCGGCAGAAGGTATGTTACGCTATACTTCACACGTAACGATGACGGCACAATGAACCGCGAAAGCTTAACTGATATTTGGCCGGGCAACTTTGCGCGTGAGCGCGAGCGGCTTGAGTATGAAGCACTACGCGAGGAGCGGCTAGAGTGGGTTCGTGCAGCCGTGCAGCCGTATGTTGACGATCATGAATGCCGCCATGGCGACTATTGCCAACAGTTTCTTGCATACGTCATGATGGCGGAGGTCTTGAGCGACGAAGGGTTTCGTAACGACGCGTGGGACATGCGCCGCGCGACGTTTGATATGGATTTAAGCAGGCTCTGCCTCTACACGCTGGATTTTTCTATCGGCGTTCATGAGCAGCTATTGGACGGCTGATACTTGCCTAACTCGAGTGAGTTCAGGTTCTGTTTTCGGCAGGGCATGATGATGATGCTTGGGATTTGTATTTAGGGTTTGAGAGGATGATAAACATGCGTAAAAAACTATCCGCACGCCTAATATGCCTAATTATATCAGGCGTCTTACTGACTGGCGCGCTAACGGTGGCGGCCATCAATGGCTCGCCTTACGAAACGCTAAAAAATGCGATTTTTAACTCGTTTACCTACGATAGTGTCCGATTGGACGGCGAGTTTACGTTTATGCTAGACGGAGAAGTTGAAGACCATAGCGCGATAAGCATTATCTTTAATGAAAATGGGTCTTTGGAGCTTGATGATAACTTCTTTTCGCTGATTTATAACGACGTGCGGATTTCTCAATCCTATAGAGGCAGCGGCGTACAATGGTATAGCGCGCGGATTGATTTTTGGGGCGGAAGTTCGGCTTGGCCACGGATGAATGCGCAGGACAGAAATAGCGCGCAGGGGCAATTTATCGAGCTTTTTATCGACATTATGGTCAGCGATTTGAAGAATAATATGCACATGACCACCAGCGACGGAAACCGCCATATAAGCGGCGCAATTACGCATAATCAGCTGCCGGAACTTGTGCGGCTTGGTATTGATATGATTGTCGAGCAGAGTTGGGGATCTCTTGGATTCGGGACGATGGGCGACCCTGTCGCCAGCTTCCATTTCGATATCATAAGAGGCGATGCGGAAGTTGACGATGCAGGCAATTTGCTATCTATAAATGCCTATGCAAAAGCAACAATTATGAGCATTTTCGGTGAGACGAGCACGGTTGAAACTTCTATGAACTTGAGCTTTTCGGATATCGGTACGACCGTTATTGACCATCCGCTTACGGCGGTTAGTGCGCTCTTGACACGCGAGTATATCGAGGAGCGGTTCGGCAATAGTTATGTGACGCTCTACTTCACACTTAACGAAGACGGCACGATGAACTACGCGAGCTTGACCAATAACTGGCCGGGAAATCGTACTCCGACGCGCTCTATCTATCCGGTTGGGTCGGACACGCTTGTGTGCGACGCATACGAGGTGTGTGAGATAATGCATGATATGCTGAGGCTGGTGAGTGAACTCGTCGAGGTTGGGCTCTATGAAGAGGCACGGGATATAGTTTGGGAGTTGCTTGACGCGGCGTGGGATTTTGACGCGGACGAGCGATTTGTTTGCGTTAATATGTGGGATAAACTCATAATTTTGACGAATGATTTGAATAATTGGGCGTCGATGGCGAGGTTTTAGAGTCGCGGTAAAAGCATCCGATACAAATCTGCAAAGACTAATTATTTTTGTTTTTAAGTAGCATGCGAATATAGAAGTTTTATATTAGCGGAGGCAACTGATGATAGAAGAATTTTGGCAAGAATTTTTAACTGCAATAGGCAAGGACAGCACAACTAGGTATGTTGATTGCTTTCACTTTGACTCATCAGGAAAAGCTGCTAATGGATGTCTCGCGCTGGTTCTGGCAGGTCAGAAAAAAGCAACGACAAGCAGCATATTTGCATTTGAATGTAATGGTGAGCCGCTTCCTATAGCAGGTGATTATAGCATTGTTACTGACTTTGGTGGTGACCCCTATTGTGTAATTAAAACAACATCCGTGACAATTATACCTTATGGAAAAATGACATACGATATTGCGAAGCGTGAAGGTGAAGATGATACATTGGAAGAGTGGCAAGTTACACACGAGCGTTTTTTTCGAGAACAAGGTCGAATTCTAGGTTATGAATTTTCTGAAAGCATGCCTGTGGTGCTTGAGAATTTTGAAGTTGTCTATACAAAATAGGCAATACTCTTTGACGAAATAAAGCCCCTATTTCAACGCAATCAAACTTAGCACAATCGGAGGACTTAATTTGGAGAACACAAGAACGCTCGAACTACTTAGTGTGACGAAAATATATAAAAATGGGCGCGGCGTTCGGGATATTTCCTTCTCGCTTGCGCCTGGCGAAGTGCTTGGGTTACTTGGCCCGAACGGCTCGGGCAAAACGACTATCATGAAAGCGATAATCGGCCTAGTTTTCCCGGACAAAGGCGAGATAAACATCTGCGGCGTTGACGCGATAGCGAAGCATGAAGAAGCCATGTGCCATACAGCGTCGTTAATCGAATCGCCGGGCTTGCATGAGTACCTAACGCCGCTTCAAAACCTCCAACTTGCGGCGAAATTTTATAAAGATGTGGGAAAAGCACGTATTGATGAGGCCTTGCAGATGGTCGGAATGCACGATTATCGAAAGGACAAAGTGTCGTCTCTAAGCCTAGGTATGCGCCAGCGCGTCGGGCTTGCGTTAGCACTTATAAGCCGCCCAAAGCTCCTCATCTTGGACGAGCCTGCAAACGGCCTTGATATCGAGGGAATGCTTTATGTGCGCGAGGTCGTGAAAGCGGTCGCGGCGAACGGTTCAACGGTGCTAATCTCGTCGCACCTGGCGAGCGAGATACAAAGCTGTGCGACAAAGGCCGCCGTCATACATAGTGGGAAAATGTTGGATTTGATGAGCATGGATGAGATTATCAGCTCGTTTGATGGGCTGGAAGGGTTCTTTTTGGATAGGGTCGAGAGGACGCGTGAAGCGGCGACAATCGCATTGGGATGATTACCATCGTCGTCTATATTAATTTCTGGCAATGACGGAGTTTTTCTCTACAATATTCATGACACTCGAAAGGAACGAACAAATGAGAGCATTCAACGCCGCGTATTTAGGCGAGCTTAAAAAGCTGTTTTGGCGCAAAAAATATATTGTTTTCATAATCATTGGCGTGGCCTTGTGCCTATTGTGGGCAGCGGTCGCAAGCCTGGCATCCGGCGCAATATTCAGGTTTGGCGGCATTCCGATAAACCTTATGCCTACGCCTATGGGCGTCTTCCCATTTTTTGCACAAACCTTAATTCCATTACTTATTTTCATGGGCGCGAGTGATCTGATTACGGCTGAAACGGCGGTTATGAAGGCGGTAATTGGTCGGCCGGTCGAGCGGTGGAAGCTTTATTCGGGAAAAATGCTCGCGATTATGAGCTATGTTGCGATTTACTTGGCTGTTATTTTCATCGTGAGCGCGG
>Ga0131853_10005274_pt1 | contig 23295 bp, 17 predicted proteins | sample TergutLab28metaG_FD_92764 | JGI IMG/M metagenome (GOLD analysis project Ga0131853, IMG submission 92764) | Labiotermes labralis P1 segment gut microbial communities from Petit-Saut dam, French Guiana - Lab288 P1 (version 2) (version 2) | ecosystem: Host-associated > Arthropoda: Insects >...
AGTCAGTACTCGGAAGGTCCTGCGACCGGCCACCTCGACACAGGTTTTTCTTGGTTTCCCTGTGTCTATAAGCAAATGCTGAGATGGTTCCCAAGATTCCAAGTTGCCACTACATGCTCCTCAGGTAGCCCTCCCGACTTAAATCTAGTAGTAACCAATTTCATGTTTAGTGTAAATGTAAAATAACCACTGCCACCGGGTGACAACCCAACTGCAGTAAATAAATATATTATTAACAAAAAGCCCACGTTCTAAAGACCGAGCATATGATCTGTGCTGCCTGGTGAGTGCTGTAGGTGAACACGGAGAAATAGACAAATGGTTATCTGCAGGGAAAACCCTAAGGAAGCCGCTTTGCGCAGGACAAATATCGCACGAAGTGACCGCGGGTTCGACCCGGTGCCCGTCCATGACGCTCGAACTGCTACCTTCAGTGTGCCTACGGTCCAGTGCGGATAACAGGGATCGGTGCAACCACGCAGGTGCTTCAAGGGGAAGACGCCCCCTTCTGGATGGGAGCAATTACATCCACCGCATGTAAGGTGATATACGGGAAGTATGGGATTAAATGGAAAGTCACGTGGCACTCGAGGACTGCGCGCAACAGCGACTTATCAGCACGTGTTCCATAAGCACGTACTGATCACTAATATCGCAAAATCTTGAGGTGGGTGTTATCAGTTGAGTCAGTTCATGAGTGCCTTTTAGTCAAACCTCTTATATGTCGGTATATTTGGTTACCATTAAGATGGGGACTGTACAACTGAACGTAATAATACGACAGCCGTGCGAAGACAATCAGGTGTATGTTTTGGCGTAGTGAGAGACAAGCGAGTTACTAGGGGGGGGGGGGTTCAAGTTAGTACTAAGTAGCAATGTGACCAAAACCTACACAGAAATTGTAAGTCAGAAACTCATTTCGTGTTTCAGTCCAAACAGCTTCCTCAGGGAGGTCACTTAAATTTGAACGGTACGTCTTCACGTTCGCATGTACACACATTTAAAGCCGAAACGTCTATTCCTACCGACACTGTAACAGTTATTGCAGTACAGTGTGTACAAGCGGGAGTACCAGACGAGCGCTGTGCGATTGTTGTACAGTTGTACACTTGTACATAAATCTGCACACAAAGTTATCATCTCGGGTAATAGCAGTCTACCTTCTGCATGTGTCCGCACGCACTTTGTTGCACTGTCAGACCAAGTGCTGCAGTCGCTGGTTCACACCCCGTTAAGACCGCTCACTGTGTTCTCATTACAAGCCACCTCGAACGCCAGTGCCTCTACACGCAACATAACAAATGTCAACTGAAAACACAGCGCCACTTAAGTCACTGTTGTTCACCGCTCCCGTCTGCCTCTCTCTGTGTGTTCTTTCCTATCTACTTTATTATCCTCCTTGTTCCGTTCCTCTCTCTTCCTCTTCTTACCTCATTCCCCCTCCTGTTCTTCCTCTCCACAAATCTCTCCTTTTTCAATCATTTCTCCTCCATAGTTCCTTCTACTTGTATTTCCCCTCTCTCCACACTGCATTCAGCCATTGTATTCTATTCAGTGCCCATCTTGGAACGCAGATAGCTCAGTATATGTAACAGTATTCTGCTTGGCCTTTGAAGATAGGACCGGTAGGTTGACCTGAAACGCCGGTAAGAAACTATCATGCTACGCTGTGTAAAATCGCAAAAAAAGGCAGATCTCATTGACACCGCTGTGGAAGCCTGCAATGAAGCACAACAGTAAGCTTGTTCTGTGTCATTTAGGCACAGTGATAAGATGACTACTGTGGGAGTGAAGGTAAAGTTCCACGCAGTCTTAACCTGAGTGGTCAGCTCCATTTCCCGGCCACTTTATGCCCTGAGAAACAGCCTCCGGCCTCGGATCCGGCAGGATGTTGTGATTTTGACCAGAAAACTTAGCGTGAATCCCCCCTCGTCCAGTTCTTACTCTATGGTTCACTGCTGATTTGTTCCAAATGTCTGCGGTCGGCATGACATACATTAGTTTAGCCATGTACACTTCATATGACAGCTCGTACCTCACAGAGAACGAAAAAATTGCCCTAGTTATAGAAAATGTTTGTTCGGCCTTAGCAAGGGATCTGGAGAACGGTTGCAACTCTGGTCTGAAGCCACTGACAGACTTGGCAACGATGATGTGACTCAGACACTCACATTGACGAATCACACAAGGTGTCCACAGGACGTCAGCAGGTCTAGCCGCTGTGTGCTGCATGTTGTGATGGAGTTATTGGTGAATACATTACTGGAAAGGATATGGAAGGAGGTGAATGTGGTCCATTTGAAGTACCATTATGGAATTTATGGGCACAGGCTGAGGAAGACCTCAGACGAAAGACTTCAAGTCAGTCAGGACCACAGTTTCGACCCCTCTTCATCCTACATATAGGGCTGGTGTACTAATCAAGCGAAAGGGACTTTCGGTGGACGGGTCAAGTAGGAGCCCCGTTGTGGTTTAATGACCCTACCATCCGACACGTTGTCCGAAACTAAGGGTCTCGTGCACAACAAGTTCAGAAGTGTGCGAAATGCACGCGGTTGCCTGACAGGTTGTTGATCGAACCGTCAGCTCTGGGCAGAGGCATATCTAACAGCGTGTCACCTTACTCGCCAGTGCCATTAATAGAACAAGATCTAGCTGGGGGGGTAAGGGTAAACACTTTTAGCCACGCCCGCCCAGATGATCGCTCTGTCTGCTCTGCCGTATTTCTGTTACCGCCACCCAAACTACCCAGTCATTATTAGCCTAAAGCAGAAAATATTTCCTGAATATTTCTTCAAATGTTGTACGCCGTGAAAATGTGGTCAATATGCGACAGTTTTAGGAGATTCGAAAAGAATCCGTCGTAATTATAACTTCTAAGATATTGTGAGTTGTTGACAGGAAGAGTTGTGCGCAGGCGCTGAAGCACAGATTTGAGTAAACCAGTTTATAGAGACAACTGAATGAGGAAAATACAACAGGGTAAAGAGTAAGAAAACAGCCGTAGATTTCGGTCACGCACAGAGATAGATTTTACCTTCTGCATAGCGGCCAGACAGCCCTGCGGGGCACCGTGCGTACCGGCGGCGCTGTTCCCAGGGTTAGAATAGTCAGAACTTAAAAGTAGTCTTTTATCTCCACTAAACATAAAGCTAAAGAATGCGTGTATGTAACTCTCCACTTGCCTTCACACTTCCATGGTGAGGTGGTTATGTATGCGAAAAACATTTACTTTATTTATTCGCTTATCCATACATTTATAGTTCTGTTTAGTTTATTTCCGGTTACTTAAAGCGCTGATAGTAGTTCAGATTTTGCTACGCCAAATGGTTGTGTGATTCGCGAATAATGAACTGAAGGGATGTGGAAGGAAGTTTTGTCTGTCCGTCTCACTCGGGTTCTCGTTATAGCTGGTAATACTTCAGTCAGATGGCAGTGATTGTCGAGAGCAGCCAAGAGGCCCAAGGCTTCGATCGACTTTACAACCTCCTACTTTTCCGGTAACATCTAACAATCTGTCTCTCAGAAAATTTTCAAGTTAAATTGTGAATAAGAGGTAACTCGAGTTAAAATTTTCTCAGATTTATGACACGATTATTCAACTAAACGGTGATTTTTTGTATTCGTCTAGAACCACAATATATATGAAAGGTACAAATGATTACCAGGTGAAGGCATGTCTAGAGGTGGGAATTTTCAAAATTTCCCTGTCAAATTCAATGGTCCCTGTGCCAATTTTGAGTATTTTGCGCATACTTTCGTTAAATGTAATTTCAACAACGTGGCTGCCAGCAGTCGTATACAGTCCGTGTCTCAGTAGCACACACACGTCTCTCAGTACAGTCAGGTCACGCTAGACCACCACCGGAATATCTCAGCGCTCTTGCTGCTTACTCTTACAGCTTCCCGTTCCAAATTTTCACAACGTGCTTCCTTTGGGGGTGCGATCCGTGGCAAGCGAATTCAGAGGCGAAGACGTGAAAGGTACGGTGAGCGACATTCTGAATAAACTGAAGGAGAAACGGCCACTGCTTTTGTATCCCTCTGAGCTGCTCTCGTCAACACAGCACTTGAGCGCAATTCAAGAGACCACACTGACATGACAGCGCTAGTAACAACGTGAAGAAAGTTGTTCCTCTAATTAGTCCCCATGAGGCGTGGAGGTATGGCGCCACTCATTAGCCTAGATACTAGATTGAAGTGAGTGTTCAGCTTCGCGCTCCGGCCGCTTTACGTGCTAAGGAACGCCCACAACGTCCATTAAACAGGAGGCCTTGTGAGACCCAGAACAGGTCTGGATGCTCGGGAGAGGACAAAAGTAGGCTACCTGCTGAATCGCCACCTGTTCTCTGTCTGACACGCGAACCGGCCCATTTTATTCTGGTGGTCGTTGTTCTGGTATGCGGGTGGAAGAGTTTCGGCAGAATATTTTACTGTCATCTGCGGGGTATGAGACACAAGTTCCTCCGAAACTTCAGTGTCCACTTATCAGAATACACGGTCTTACGATTCAGAAGACCCACCTGTCCATGCTCACGTCCATACAGGGTCAGGCCCCAAGTGTGACCCGTCACTGTGCCTGCAGATAATATCGCGTAAGGCGATTTTAATTTATCCAAGCGACCATTTATTCTCAGCTGTGGTGTAAGATGCAAGGTGTGTGTCGTGGCCTTTGTCACTCGCCACTGTAAACGACGCACGCACCCACCCCACATCCGTTCTAAGGGAGAATTTCATACCTACCCCTTTGTATTAAAACTCTTTCTTAATGGGTGCTTGATTGAAATATCCTGTTGAGACAGTCGGAGTTTTGCTCACAGCGAAGAAACGCATGACCACACGTGGTATTCCGTGGGGTCGCGCCAACGCCCTGTGACGTCACTCGACCCCAAATTCTGATGCTATTTAATCCGCGGGATTGGAAGCCTTCGGGGAAATTCTTGGTCGTCACTTGCTACAGGAATCGCTGTCTGATCATATAGTCAAATTTTCTTTGTTCTCCCTACGAGCGGTACTTACAAATTATTTAACAGTACTCTGCATCATTTATCACACAGCGCACTACATCAGTTATTTTATTATATTCTCCTATCAACGAGCTAAAAATAAATCAACATAATCTACTCTTCAAGAGATGTCGTTGGAGTCTTGAATATCATTTCTTAAGTGTCCAGCACGAGCCTGAACAAATTTGCCTCAGGAACCAACCGCTCGGTCACCATCGGCGTACCTGACTTCGACCATCACACTCGGGATACAACAATAACCAGCCTGCGCATGCTTATACCCCTCTGCCTTTCAGCTCCCACGACGGACAGGTCCGTCCTGTAGGCAACCCAGTCACCCTGCTGACGGATGTCACATGCGCTTTCTGCGTTCTTGTCTCCCCTAACAAATTCAGAATTAACATTCAAATAAGTCACCACCACTTCTCTATACGTCGCTTCTAATTACTCTACCTTATACAATAGATTTTACGTGAGCGATTGAGTCACACCCTGGTTTCCGTGGCAACAATTGCTACCAGCCTTTGTGTTCTCTGTAAGGTTCGGGCTTATACTGAAAACTATTTGAGCGTCGGTTATGTAAAGCAACACAGCGCAGCCAGAAGGCAGGAATTCAGTACATGAAAATGATGCTGGGTTTGGTTTAGGAATTAGACGTTGAGCGACGTCAGATACAGTGGAGCACAGCGTGAATATTGCGGTCCATCTTAGGACGACCGCGTACCTATTGCCTGTCACTCGCCGCCAAGTGACGTAAGCAGTCTGCACAGCGTCGCTGCATGTGCAAAACACGTCGCTTGGGAACACAAAGCAGAAGCGGCCCTACGCATAATGTTGGCACTATAGACCCAATTCCGCCCTTCGTGAGTATAGTTACGGGACATCCTGTAGCCACTAATAACAATTTGCGCCTCTCACAATTAAGACACTCCCCTCCCCTCCCTTCGCGACAAACTGCGCGTAATTTACCTGTCATAAGGCTCACTTTGCCATTTACATGCAAAGCACTAATGGTCCTATTCAGACCCTGATATTCCATCCACAAAGCAGTTGGCGGGGATGTAGCTCCCTTTTAAAGTACCGTTTTGCTGCAAGGCCCGACAAATCAGCGTTGTAGATACACTGGCAAGATGTCAGAGTTCGTGTGTGTGGGTCTGGCTGTCAGTAGAAGCACTGCAGCACTGCTTATCGACTGAAGGATTGATCGATTGATCGACTGATCGGGGGAATGGGCTGTCTTACTCAGTGACTGAGACATAGTTTATAGAAGGGCCGACTGAATGTGAGACGGAAGGCCGAACGACTGGGTCAGTGGCAAACAGGTAACAATGCGGACAAGTTGTGACTCACTCAGACAAAAGACCGTACAGCGCCTCCAGTCTGATCCTTCGCTGCATTTGTGCATTAACATGTGTAGCGTCAGAGGCTGCACCGGACCGGCGGTGTCGTCCCTCTTCATGCCGGACGGGTCTACTGCCTGTGAAGTCACACAAAGTTCATACGCAGACCGATACAGCGAGACTGACAAACTGCTGGTCGCTCAGAGACTCAATGAATTCCTCGAATTTTATGGGACCAGAAGGTTCGTTACGCTGTTCAGAAAATTAATGAACCAGTTGTATCCAATCCACACCCTTACTCAGTATCTGAGATTCATTGTGTTATTATCCTCAAAGTCCATACTCGGCAAGCAGGTTACGGCTATATAACAGATAAAGAAAGACAGTTACATAATGAGGGAAGTTCATAGTCTGTATTCTCCTTCAGCAGTGTCAGCACAGGCAACAAGTCAGCAGCTCCGAGATGTTTTGCGAATAGGGGTATTCAGAAAACATAATTTTTTACAGTACCATGAAATTCAATCAGTAGGTAAATGTCAGGATAACATTACAATTGCGTTAGCGAACTGAGTTATTAATGCGTGAACAGATCCATTTGTGGTGACGGTGATGAACAATGTGCCCCCCCCCCCACAGTTCAAGGCACGTGCTGCGCAACTGTAAGGCAGCCTTACCGTGTTTTATGGCAGAACGCACTAGATTCGTCTGTCCGGAGGTGGTTCCAAAGACTGCAGCATCTTCAAACATAAGCCTACAAGGGTGCGAGTGTGTCGTGTGTCGCGACGTGTATGAACAACAGTGGGTTAGCTTCTTTACAAGCTGACGGTGGTTCAGCTGGTCCATTAATCCTTGCCCTTAAGAACTCGAAGATTCATTAATGTTCCCTCAAGGCCGTATGATGTGCCAGATGAATCCTGTCCGTATCCCGCCTGTTTTATGAAATGCAAGTATGCCTGAAAATACGCAATTTTGAATCATATTTATTTTGGGATAAAGCGGCCGGAGCTTTAAGCTGGCGCCTGACTGGCAGATAGTGCGAAATTTTACAGTGACTGGAGATTCCGATGGATTCCATGGCTTGGGTTTTGACCTCTGAAATGAGTAAAGGAATGGAAATTAAATACAGATATTTGGCAAAATTTTACTGGTTTAAGGGAAGACTGAAATACCATCTAGGGGTACATTGACTCTTTCAACGCCGAATTAAATTCCATCTGCCATTTGCTGGCATTATTAGGAGCTAACCATATTCTCCACGTTAGCAGGATAAGGGTTAAGTTGGCATAGCGGGGAAAAGCTTTTAGAGAGCTGTGTTGCCGACATGTCTTTATCATCTTCATGACGTAGGAATTTACAGTGTTGTAACACAAAATGGGTAGGTTGTAAATTTGAGTCACCTGGCTCAGGATACTGCCCTGTGGCGGGTTCTTGTGAACACAGTAATGAAGTCAGGGATTCTATAAAAGACCATGCGCAGTGTCAGGCAAGTTAGGTTGCGAATGTTTGATCCCTGCATTTCTTCACACCAGAAAATGAATAAAACACGTTGAGTACTCATGTAATGAGAGCTAATTAGTATGGCGACGTGGTGTGCTTGTGTATGATGGAAGGAGAACTGTCTGAAGGCAGCCACAGTAAGGTAACTACAATTCACAGGAAACGTTCTTACGTGAACCTGCAGTACTAACCCATAACTGTGCACCTTTAAAGGAACACCCTGTATAAGGGAGTTAGTTATTAATCACGGATGAAAGTTCAGTAATCCACTGAACCAAATGTTGAAAACTCGGATAAGAAGCACTCAAATACGAGCGCTCTCTCTGTCTCTCTCCGTCGGCGTTCTCGTCGGGATTTACATACATTTCCGATATTCGCCTAGCATCCGGCAACACTCCCAGCGTATTCCTTTGCTGAAACTTTTAATGAAACTGGAAGTCGCCATTCACAGTACATCGCAGGTATGGGCCAAGTTGCTCTGAAATCACGGCTTTCTGTTGTGTCTTGGCGTGTTGGGAATAAGACAGCCGGCCTACTAAGCGGGGTGTCCGCTCTCAGGAGTGGGTCACACTGACTGTGCGCTTGTTTCGTCACAGCTTGATAAGCTGACAGTTGCTCAGATGACCAAGCAAGCGGGGTGTCCGCTCACGGGGCTAGGTCACACTGACAGTGGGCTTGTTTCGTCACAGCTTGATAAACTGACAGTTCTTGATCTGGTCAACAAACCATCCTTCTCTCGCGGCAACGTTTTGGCACTGTGTTAAAGATATGCCCCCACCCCAAGTTGTCCTGAACCTAACTAATCCCGTGTTTGTATCAAAATTCTCCATGCTGCAGTACGTCTTACTGCGAGCTGTCATCTTCACATTTACTCTTAGTTCTACCAAATTTTCTTTTCTGTTGATCCACAACTAACCAGCTAACTACCTAACTAAGCAATCCCCCGAGGCAATGCACTTTTGAGATGCTAGTAGTTTTTCAGACATATAAATAGAATGCCCGAAACTAGCACAGTAAAAAGAATACACAAACAGAAACCATTCACAGGAAGACCAGCTGGAAGGCCCAAGTCTCGATGGGAAGGTGATGTCAGGGATTATCTGAAGAAGATGACGCTTATGAAGTGGGCAGAACAAGTACAGGACCGCCTTAAATGGAAGGATTTTGTCGAGAAGGCCAAGATACTATCAGAGTTGTAGCGCCACAGAAAAAGAAAAAGAAGAAGAAAAAAAGTTCAGACAGTCAATATCTTATGTGCACCTGATGAAAACAGAAGGTTCGTAACCGTGCTCACAACAGACCGCAATTTGTCCCTTTCCTGAGCCAGACGGTTCCAGTCCAAGCCATAAGATCCACTTTACAACTGCCCTCCCACTTTCAGAACTGCTCACAGATACACTCGAGAGCTACGGAGCTGCTTCGCAGGGAGATCATTCCAGCAAACTGCCAAGTGTAAAGAGCGTGCAGCATTTCGTCTGTTAGCTTTTGGCGCTAGCACTGTGAAATAAATTTCGAATTACACTTGTCACTGAATGTAAAGGCAGCTACAGATACAGCTACATATAGAGTTAGAGTAACAGCTACGGATACAGCTACAGATAAGCTACATGTACAGCTACAACTACAGATACGCAGATAAGCTATAGTTACAGCTACAACTATAGCTACAGATACAGTTACAGATACACAGCTACAGCTGCAGCTGCAGATATAGTAACAGCTGCAGATACAGCTATAAATACAGATACAAATTCACAGACAAAGTTACAGATACAGATACAGATAAGCTACATGTACAGCTACAACTACAGATACGCAGATAAGCTATAGATACAGCTACAACTATAGCTACAGATACAGTTACAGATACACAGCTACAGCTGCAGCTACAGATACAGCTATAAATACAGATACAGATTCACAGACAAAGTTACATATACAGCTACAGATACAGATACAGCCGCATGCAAGATAGCGGTGTGTGCAGTAGGTCAGGCAAACGAGCAGGTTCAGAGTTGGATGTAGGTAACCCTACTTGGTTCTTCGAACTCCCACTAGATTTCCCTTCAAATAACGTACATCAGCACTCTAATGAAGGTAACGTTAGAGATACATTGTCCACAGGCAAGTAATAAAAGTATATTGCGGCGTGGAGGTACAGCTTCGCGCCCTCCTCATTGGACAGTAGATGGAGATGGGTGGTTGGCTGCACACGCAGACCGTTTTAACTCTGAACAATATGACCGTGGTACCTAATTGAACAGGAGGCTGGGTGGGCCCCAAAAAGGGGTCTTAACTCTTTGGGGGAAAGTATCGTAGTCTTGCTGGTCCTGTATCACCCAGCCCGCAGCGTATCACAATATCGACTGAGCTAACCCGGCCCCATATTATTAACCATAAGTCTATTTTATTTTGTTTCTGTCAAGGACAGCGAGTGCAAGACCCAACGTAAACAAGCAATATGTTTGACAGTGAATGTCCGTTACAAAACGCCAATATAATTGTATTGTTGCGGAAGACAAAGCGAAATTTATTTCCTGACAATAAAGGGGGCAGGAGTAGAAACACATGGTTGTGCTGTTCGTTTGGATAGAAGGTCGTAAGTATAAAGAAAACATTAATACAAACAAAGATTGAAGATGAAAAGGAATTGGAGATTGAGAAAGAAAAAATAACTGTAAGGAGCGAAAAATAAGAGAAGGAGGGAGTGTAGGAAGAGGAGAAATAGGGCGAATTAAGATAACGCGAAGAAATAAAAAAAAAAGAAACGGGAGAAAAAGAAAGGAGAAGAAGGAAGAAGAGAGAAAGAAGAACTGAGGAAAATAGAGAAGTGAGGAATAAGCGCTGAATTAAAGAATGATTTCACCGGATAAGTTTTCACAGACGGCAATAATCACAGAGGACTCGACCTAGTCCGAACATTGTCGACAAAACCCGAGTCGTCTTCCCTCTGCGCGCCTGGATGCAATTTAACAGCTCGTCGTACATTGTAATGAAAATCCGCTAAACATGCCATGAATATTTACTTGTGCTGCCAGATCTGATTACACTTGTGTTACAGCAAAGTCGAAGGCCATCAGCTTACATTCAGTCTCTGTACTGGCGGCCGTCGCGTAGCGGACACACACACACACACACACGCGGCCAGTTCGTATTAAATCTTATCTACGTTAATTGCCAAAAGCTGGAAATGAAATGATATAAATAATCTGATGACCTTATGTAACAACAGACGAGTCATGACACGGGGTTTATTGGTTTTGTTGTTGTTACACGAACACCGCCTTTGGTAGAGCTTTTTAAAATAACATTTCAGAAAGTGAAACTAGTCACACGGTGCATGACAGCACAATCTCGCCATTACTGGTTACCAGAGGCTGACACTAACGTCAATAGATTTTTTTTGAAATGCTTATAAAGTAACAGTAGAAATAAAGTTCACCCTAGAACAGGCCACGAAGGTCCAGAGGGGGAATAGAAGTATAACTGTACTCTCTCTTTAACCTCGACGCTAGATGGGGTGAGTGATCAACACCACGCCCCGACCGTTTTACCCCCGCGAAAGACCCGGTACCCAATGTAATGTTTGCACAGTACCAGCAGTAAAATAGGCCCACAGAAACTTCAAAAAGCATAAAAGCTTAATGGAAGCACGAAATATCTGTCCATAGAGCACGACAGCAACCTATCGCAATTCATGAAAGACAGAGCATGACTGAGCTGGGAGTGATCTGATCAATGGCAGAACACTGGGGCAGTCGCCACGCCAGCCACGAGGTCTTATCCGAAACGGTGTAAAGTCGACAGCAGGCTATTACGATGGACGACGTCGAAGAATCCTCGTCATGATTGCTGAAGTTCACGAGTGTTGAGACTTGACAGTGGACAGTCACCGGCTGGTTAACTCTGTGATCTGTCAGTCAGCCAGCTAGTCAGCCAGCCAGTCAGACAGCCAGTCATTCAATCAGTCAGCCAGCGAGTCAGACATTCAGCCAAGTAGTCAGTCAGTCATTCAATCAGTCAACCGTTCAGCCAGTCAGCCAGCCAATTATGTATTACATAGCCGCAGGCTATGTAATACATCCGTAGTCGTAATTAAAATTCAACCGGAAGCAGCTATGCATGGAACGATAATGTGAAGTGACAAAAGATATAGAAGGCGGTGGGCCCGGTGAATATATCAGAGGACAACAAATCATTCAGCCTGACTTGTCTGCTCTTATGATAAACGACTTGGAAACTGGCAACGCTGTAGCACGCATTGTTGCCGGTAAGTCACGCAATGAACCACCCGATCGCTCAATACCGCCCCTCGCAATTATTCATCCCCCTTCCACTGCCCAGATGGCACGCGAACGTCCCGAAGCCCTCCATCAGGTTCCATACAACTGTTCGGGCCGCATTTCCCGAAATTTAAAGAATGGTGCTTGCGTGCGAAATAGGCGTAACGTGTTTTGCTACTCGGCGAGCACCTGGGCACAACTAACTAACTAACTAACCATATGCAGCACAGTTCTGACTAAGAAAGTAAGAGCTGTTCAAGTAATCAATAAATTCCCACATTTCACAAAGCCTTCAAATCCACCGCTGTGGTTCACACAGCACGCCACTGATCGCTATCCCAAGACATAGCTTCCGCTCATCTTTCTACATCGTGATAATGATGATGATGTTGCTGCTGCTGCTGCTAATAATAATAATAATAATAATAATAATAATAATTTGTTGATCCTGAAATACAGCGGGGTGACCGGGGCTATTTGTTACAAATATTTAAGATTATTTTTGTCTCACTACTGTAAGTGCTGAAGTAAAACCTACGTACAAGCTTGCAGATATTACTGCGCTTTTACTTTCTATTTTCACATTTTCATTTAGTTAATATTTAACACGTGTCCTCAGTTATGTATCAGACTGATCGATTTGCGAATTCGGGCTGGTTTTAGGGGACTTTCGTACAGTGAGCGGGGTTACTTGTTACGTTACATGGCAGCAGCAATCCAACAGCACTGTCACGTTTCTACACTTATTTGATTATTATTAGCGTATCTTAATCCGTTTCAGTGGCAGTGTCTAAATCGGCAGTTGTGTAACTTATTGCCTTAAGTCAGAGTTGTTCGAACATTCGTATATGAGTGCGGGAAAGTGTGGGTTGGCTTGCCGCTTGTTGGAGTGATACAAGTACAGGGAGTGACTGCAGTTGGGAGCGTCATCAGACAGATTATCCTGCCAGGGTTATCATCAGTACGTTCCAGGAACAGTACTTAGGGGACCGTATCGTCCAGGCGGAGTAACATCCACGGACAGTACCTTCCAGGGACAGTACTTCTCACGGACAGTAGCCTTCAGGTGCAGTACCTTCCATGGACAGCGTATTCCAAGGAAAGTGCCCCTCAAGGACATTGCATCTCAAGGACATCACATTCCAAGGACAATACTTCTCAAGGACAATGCCCTCCAGAGACAGTTCCTTCCAATGACAGGACCTCTCAAGGACAATGTATCTCAAGGGCAGCACCTTCCAAGGACAGTAGCCTTCAGGGGCAGTACCCTCCACGGACAGCACGGTCCAAAAACAGTATTTCTCGAGGACAGTAGCCTTCAGCGGCAGTACCCTCCACGGACAGTACGTTCCAAGTACAGTACTTCTAAAGGACAGTAGCCTTCGGGGGCTGTACCCTCCATGGACAGCACGATCCAAGGACAATACTTATCAAGAACAGTAGCCTTCAGGGGCTGTACCCTCCACGTACAGTTCCTTCCAAGGACAGTACCTCCGAAGTACATTGCTTCTCAAGGACAGTACCAAGCGAGGTCAGTTCCTTCTACATTATCTAATAATGCGAAGCTCAATAGTCTTATTCAGATCGTCGTTCGACAAAAGACACACAAACACATCTCCGTAGTGAAGGATGAAAATCTGCAGTTATCAGGCGCCGTCTGCTACTAATTCCACGTCCTAATGAACCTCATTTCTTGCGCGTCACCAGAATGCAATAATTTTAAAACGCTCACGTCAGTTGCCTAACCAGGTTCAAGAAAGTTTCTTCCCATATGCATGCCTCAGCCAGAATTTGACAGGAATAAGTAACTACTTATTTACTGCATGGTCATGCATATGGAGTGAACATGGAAATATCGACAGGGCTGTGTAAATCAATACAGGCCACTTGCTACAGACTTGAGTGTGCGGCCTTGCAATGTTTCCAGCCATTTAAAATACAGCTTTGTGGCTTCTGAGCGTTGGTGGACATTGTGCAGGGGGCGCTGGAGTTTTGTTTGTAACAAACAGCAGTAGGCTTAGCAAGTTACAAGGCACTTTGCTGCCACGTGGCCCATTAGACACTGATATACATGAATCTTACTTAAACATTACGTTCGTACCGCAAAGTAAACACACACCTTTGTTACAAACCCAACCAGTTAGTAGTGTATAATGAAATAATCGCTGTATGTTCTGAGAGCAATACAAAATACATAAATTCGCTCTTTTAAAACAGCAGCTGGTGACTTTAACAATGCATCAGGCAATGCAATGATGATGACACGGCCGTGCCGAAATTAGGTAACATTAACGATGGCCAGATGAGTCATCCTCAGCCTCCAGCCGCTCCGCGTTCAGGGTCCATCAATCTACCGAGCACGGAGGCGCGCCACTCTTGCTCAGAGTTACCTTCTAACAAAACGTCATGTTCTCTATAGCAACGTCCGTCAGGCGACGCACTACTGCTTTGTGAAAGACGCGTGCTTGTTACCGCAAAATGCGGCGATAATATGCAAATTAGTCCTTTTCTGGCGCTTTTCGATGCTGTATTCAAATGTATGCGCATTCTGTAGGCTGTTTGTTCTGTTAATGGAATTCTTACATTCTGCTAGTGACCTCTCAGCAACTGCACGATGCAGTCCTCTCTGTGTTCACAAATTGTTTAATTGTAAATTCGTCACGGGCGTACGTCGGCGCCTTGTAGCCCCTTCAGTTACATTCGGATGTTACTCTTCTCCACAGGTGGCACAGTATGACGTTCCGACCGTCTATCAAGTCCGTAACAAGCGGGCCTACCACACAATTTCGTGACAGCTGCTAAGTGTACCCTGTATTTCTTATAGCTCTGATATCTGCTGTCATGTTGGCAGCACTGATCCCTTTAACGATGTCCTGGAGCTATCAGCAACGCTCGGACAAATATTCCATTATATTTGGCCTGCAGACCACACATATTTAAATTCAAATCGCTTTTAGGCGAACACTAAAATAGTTATCACACTAAAAGTATGAATCAGAATCCTTCATGACAAGAAGGTACTACCTCAAGCAGTCAAAACCTTTCTTGCGTTATCGTGATCACTGCTCCAGTCACTTGTCTCTACCCGCAGACATATCACTCCAGTCTACCCACTAAACACTGACTGTTTAAGATTCATTTTAATATTATCCCCAACCAACGCGCAGGATTCGAAGTGACTTTTTCACTTCAGGTTTGATCGCCACCATCCCAGATGCATTTCTCTGTACCTACCACTAACTCTACTGTTTAGTGTAAACAGGGAATTTTCCCCGGACTAAAGCGGTCGACGTGTGAAGCTAACCACTTGGGCTTTCTAGTGCCAAAGCATAGAAAGTCTGGAAGTATGTCTTTTCACGGTGTGCAAAGGGACAGGTCACAAAGAGGACACAGCGTGTTCCTGCAGAACACACGGCCGTTGTTCAGTTCCCACCGCACACAATGCCGGTACAGACTGCCCATACGGCCGTTCCTTCCACATTGCGGAAAAGGAATATCGACCTAGTGAAACTCAAAACATAAGCTCTTTATTATTCCTTTTGAAAAGTTTGCCTGTGTTGGCCTTCGTGTCAAAGAAAGAAAGCAACAACGGAATTGTTCGTGGAACAAGAACCTTCTTTTGTTTTAAAATCGAGACTGGTTGTGAATTAGGACGCGGAAGGACCCCTCAGTGGAGAAGGTCTGCGTTGTGAACACGGCAGCTCGTCAGATTCGGTTTGTCTGGCTTATGGCAACAGCATGTGGTCTTTTGAAAGCCAGATATAGCACGACATGAAGCGGTAATGGACTGGCTAGTGCGGGTACACGTTGGGTTCGCAGGAAAGTGAAGTCCGTAGACCAGGCGAATAGTTAGGTGCAGAATGACTGATGCTTTGAGTACTGACAGCACACAACTAGAGGTTAAGAAAACTGCGTACAACGCAAAGGTTCGGTGGAACTGCCATTTTTATTGAATAGAGGATACAGACATCAGGACACAGTCATCAGGACACAGACATCAAGACACAGACATCAGGACACAGACATTAGGACACAGACATCAGGACACAGACATCAGGACACAGTCATCAGGACACAGACATCAAGACACAGTCATCAGGACACAGACATCAAGACACAGACATCAGGACAGTCATCAGGACACAGTCATCAGGACACAGACATCAGGACACAGTCATCAGGACACAGACATCAGGACACAGACATCAGGACACAGACATCAGGACACAGACATCAAGACACAGACATCAGGACACAGACATCAGGACACAGACATCAGGACACAGACATCAGGACACAGTCATCAGGACACAGACATCAAGACACAGACATCAGGACACAGTCATCAGGACACAGACATCAAGACACAGACATCAGGACACAGTCATCAGGACATAGACATCAGGACACAGTCATCAGCATTCCCTGCCAAAGTAGGTGACAGACAGGTAAGATGAACACCGCACTGGTAAGTAGAAGGACTTATTCCATCGTCTAAAAGAGCACAACACCACAATATATATATATACATACACGACGTTTCGAAACGTCGTGATGATATAGTGTGGAGGTGTGTTCTTTGAGGCGATGGAGAAGTCCGCTTATTTACTAGCGAGTTGTAAAAAGTTGCTCCATTTTCAAGTATTTCCATGGTGCATGTAAGGTGAAAATGCAAGGACCGCAAATACTGGCAGAAAATTTCTTCACAAACGGTTGGACGCTCACGGAGTTGCACTGCCGCGCAATATGGAGTGCCGTCTGCTTTATACAAACCAATCAGTTAATGCTGTATAGCGAAATAATGGCTGTTTGTTCTCAAATCCACACAAAACACACAATTACACTGTGTGGGCAAACGAAGAATGGGTGAATGTTAAACCTTTTTTTTCTATACATATATAATATAGGAGCCACCGAAATTTAAGCCATCAGACTTAAGGAACTGATGAATCAGCGTATTTCGTTTTTGTATAACTTTGTTACAAATACTTCTTACTCCTATAAACATTGAGCATCCCACCCAACACAATATCTGCTGCTGCAGAAATTTCTGAAGAGTGTCTGTGCAGCCATGAAGGTGTATGGGGGGTACGTTTATAGCTCCACACATTATTAACCTCAGTACTAAACAGAAAAGAGTGGCTTCCTTAACACCGCAAACACTTTACCCCGGAAAAAAAAAAGCACTTCATCGTCCATTGAATGTGAGGCTGGGAGGCGGTTTATTGTGTAATTTCTTACAATATAACGACACACTAGGCGTTCTAAACTAACACTTGTCTTGCAAGGCTGACAAACGTCACGGAGAGACGCTCCTAGCAGGTGCCGCTTTCGACGCCAATTCTTGCACCTGGAGTTCCCGGACACGAGCGGAAGTGCCGACTGCTCAAGCGAGAGAAGCGGGCTAAGACAGAACAAGTAGTGACAGATTTCGTCTCCATAGACGCGACGCTCTTTCGCTGGAATAGTGTTTACAGACGTTTCGGAGGAACAGATTACATTAATGTTTAGGCTTTAAAAAGTCACGGAGGAACTTGTAGACTAGGACACAAAAATCCTTCGAAAGTCGTAAAGTGCTCAACGAAAGACACAGTGTAACACCCCAGAAGAATCTGAAGGTCAAGAGACCGCTGTGATAAATTCTAATATAAGATGGTAACGGTTATTTGTACTGGCAATACTGAAAAATGATGCTAAAGATAGATATAATACAAATCCATCTGCATTTCAATTAGACTTCTGTGCACGGTAAACCGGGTTTCTTTGTGGGTTTTTCCTAAGAGAAATTTAATAGTCAGATTTTTATTTTACCCTAGAAGGCGATACGGCGCACGGAAGTGTGACAAATTAAGCTGTCTCTATAAAACGAGTGCGGACGACGGGAAATTAAACTGAACAGTGCAGCTGGTGACCGAACAGTAAGGTGCAATATCCTACATGGACAAACACACAGACGTACGAAGAGACCTTCTTGAAACGGAGTTTGTGTTGTGCACCTGAACCAAACAAACACAGACGTAACAAAACTTCCATAAAAAGTGCAGAAAGTGGGCACAAAGCCTACAAATAGATGAAGAACTGAAGAGCTACATTTCGTGGAGCGGAAAATGACAATAAAACTCTCAGGAACACAGCAACACTTCATATTGGGAAAAAGGGAAGTTTCCTAACAAAGGCGAATACAGTTTGTATGCAGTTGTGTTGGTGCTAAGACGCTGGTGGTGTGGCGCAGGCGGCCGCTAGCGGTCAGCAGGTGAATTACACAGGAAAGAAATTTCGTATTTTTAAAAAGCAACAAAATGCACCAATTAAAACAGTACAATACAACAGGTCATAAAGCACACTTCACATCAGGTGCCAACTGCCACATGTTTTGGCACCAAGGTGCCATCATCAGGCAGTTTTATCAACAACAAAATTCCATAGGTCCAACAAGTATTTCAGGTGACATTCACCCTTACTTCCATGATAAAAGAAGTTAAAAGTCTCAAAACGTGCAGAGCATAGCAGGAAGTATGAACAGCTGTGTCTGTGTAACAGTGCAGGCTGCTGTTGCAGCAGTGTGTACAGGTATTGTTGAACTGTAGTCTGGAGTTTTAACATCGTAAGGTTTTTTGATGGAAGTGAGGGCAAATGGCGCCTGACATACTTGTTAGACCTACGAAATTTTGTCGCTGACAGACTACCTGATGATGGCACCTTGGTGCCAAAACATGTAGTAGTTGGCACCTGATGCGAAGTGTGTTCTGTGATCTGTTGTGTTGTGTTATAATTGGTGCATTTTTTGGGGGGTTTAACGATGCTTAATGTAAGAAAACGCGCAGTATGACAATAAAAAATTTACGACAGACGTTGTTTCAGTACAAACTCATCGCCCGTCTTTGAGTCGTGGGGCCTAACGACATGCAGACATACATGCAGTCAACGTCAAGAGTGTGTCTGAAGAAATCTTAGACATATCAAGCATTTCATTATAAGACCGAAGGAAGTGGCACTGCACCAGTTAAGGTGACGTGAGGCACAGTGAGCAGCTGTCAACAGGAGAGGGCTGGAGGTGCAACAGACACAAGGCATTGACTGTAAAACTGACATATGTCAGCCCGAGTGGCAGGTAACGCAGACACAGCTCTTAGAACTGACACTTATCAGAATGAACAGAAGGACAGTGCGGACATAGTTCCTAGAACTGACAAGTATTATACTAAATAAAAGAATAGTGTGGACATAGTTCCTAGAACTGACATCAGACTGAACAGAAGGATAGTGAGGACATAGTTCCTAGAACTGACAAGTATTATACTAAATAAAAGAATAGTGTGGACATAGTTCCTAGAACTGACATTTATCAGACTGAACAGAAGGATAGTGAGGACATAGTTCCTAGAACTGACAAGTATTATACTAAATAAAAGAATAGTGTGGACATAGTTCCAAGAACTGACACTTATCAGACTGAACAGAAGGATAGTGAGGACATAGCTCCTAGAACTGACAAGTATTATACTAAATAAAAGAATAGTGTGGACATAGTTCCTAGAACTGACATTTATCAGACTGAACAAAAGGACAGTGCGGACGTAGTTCCTAGAACTGACACTTATCAGACAGAACAGAAGGATACTGAGGACATAGTTCCTAGAACTGACAAGTATCATACTGAATAGAATAATAGTGTGAGCATAGTTCCTAGAACTGACGCTTATCAGACTGAACACAATGATAGTGAGGACATAGTTCCTAGAACTGACGCATATCAGACTGAACAGAAGGATAGTGCGGATACAGTTCTTAGAACATACATCTTACAATTATCAGCGACGGCCGAAACTTGATGCAGAGTGGGTAGCCCTTGCTTCGTGCCTGGCAAGTCTCCCCCCCCCCTTGTGATGTACCGCCACTCCGTTACCAAGTGCCGGCAAAGAACTTCAAATGAGAATATCGCCGATCGTGCCACATCATTTCAACTCACAGCTCTAAGTCTCCTCACGATTAATGCTGTATAGCCTGAGTCACTGGCAGGGTTCGTTAAGAAATCACGCACAAATAAGACAACAGGGGAAAAGTAGGCAATAAATTTAGACATAAACAAAATTTGATAGGACGTGAATTGGAATTTTCTTAATGAGCAATTAGACAAAGCTTTTATATTCGTGCAAATGCGCAATAAAAAAATTCAACTTCCAAACATCTAGGACTTTTGCTATGGTCTCCATAGTTGGGCTGCAGCCACAGGCTCGGGAAAGAAGTAGATTTAGGTGCGTGCAAATTCTCTGAAGGAGGCGCAGAATCGGGGACTAAATGGATCTCATGGGAAGCTGCAGCGCGTTAACAGTACCGTGCATAAGTAAGGGGCAGGAGCAAGCCTGCTGTGCTTTGTGCTGGAAACACAGAGCGATTTGGGCTACGTACTGGGAAACACAGAGCGACTTGGGCTTCCTACTGGAAACACATAGCGACTTGGGGTTTGTGCTGGAAGCACATAGCGACTTGGGCTACGTACTGGGTAAAACAGAGGGACTTGGGCTACGTACTGGGAAAAACAGAGCGACTTGGGCTACGTACTGGGAAAAACAGAGCGGCTTGGGCTACGTACTGGGTAAAACAGAGGGACTTGGGCTACGTACTGGGAAAAACAGAGCGACTTGGGCTTCCTACTGGAAACACATAGCGACTTGGGGTTTGTGCTGGAAACACATAGCGACTTGGGGTTCGTAAAGGAAACACAGAAAGACTTGCGTTTCGTGCTGGAAACATAGAGCGACTTGGGCTTCGTACTGGAAACACAGGGATATTTGGGATTTGTGCTGGAAACAGAGAGACTTGGGCTTCATACTGGAAACACAGAGCGACTTGGGGTTCGTGCTGGAAATACAGAGCGACTTGGACATTAAAGTATTTGCTTCTAACCAGAAAACTACCTGAGTCCTACTTTTGAAGCTAAGAGGTCGTGAGCAGGTCAAAAAATTCCCTGCAATTTTGGTAAACGGAAGTACATCACCGTGCTAACAATAGCCCGATTCTTGTCCCTACCGTTAGTCACATCAGTTCGGTACAAATCCTCTAAACCTCTTTCACTCAGGTCCATTTTATTTTCATCACTAAATAATAATTTTGAAGAATAAGATTAACATGAATTATGTTTAATGACTCAGTCCGTACCGCGCAGTAAACACTCTCCATCTTGGTTGTAAAAACCAGTCAGTTAATGTTGCATAGGGAAGTAATCGCTCTTTGTGCTAAAATCCACACATAACACACATACATAAATACACCGTGTGTGCAGAAAGTAAAATTGCTGAATGTTAAACCTAGTGGTACATACAGTGACCACTGGGCTTTAGAGGGTTAAGAAAATCCGAACGATATTGGGAAAATTTGGAGGCTTCTCCATGGCAAGATAGCCTCTGACGAAGAAGGATATTGCAAACACAATATTACGCATTCCAGTTCCTTTATTGCACCACAAAAGCTCACAACTTCCTGAGTTCGATCACAGATACATTGTTGACTGGAATGACACGGGACGTTTTCGTCTCCTGCAGCCATTTTTCAGAGTTCTACATCTGCTAAGCTTCACACGGAAATACGGAAGAGAGGAGGTTGTCCTTACGTCACTTCCAGAATAGAAACACGCCAATCAAGATGTGCCACTTCCGCCACTTCACGATCATTCGATGAAGCTGGTTGGTTAAAAATTCTGCGCTTAATTCAAGCGAAGCAAATTGAGGAGCAGAATTTGCAAACCGATAACTTAATTACTATCAGAGGCAGTGTTTTAATTTTTGAATTATTCATGTACTGCCTACTCCATACTCCTTGCGCTATGCTGTAATTTATTTTGTCTTTGTACCCTCATTGCAACTTCCTAACAGCTTAAGACCTAGCCACGGGAAATTGGGCGATAACTCGCAGCACTCGGTCGGAATTAGTGGCAAATCATTAGACTAAACTGCGCGCGAAGAGACACATCAAGCGTTGTCATGGAGACGCAGGTAAAGTCGAGAGTACTCAGGGCTGAACACAGTGATACAAGAAACTGCAGCGTTTCTTGGGCGGTTCGAATGCATCGCAGTCAAAGGCAAGCAAGGAATTTAAAACCTTCATATTCTGTTCGGCCCTAGAACTGAATTATTATTATTATTATCCTTCTCCTCCTTCTTCTCCTTCTCCTTCTTCTTCTCCTCCTTCTCGTCCTTCTCCTTCTTCTTCTTTTCTTTTCTTCTTCTTTTTCTTCTTTTCCTTCTTTTTCTTTACCTTCTTCTTCTTCTTCTTCTTCTTCTTCTAAAGCGCTACAACCTATACAAGGTTCTGGCTTGCTCAACCACTTTCTTCCAACCATCTCTATTCTGTGCTACTTTCTTCCAATTGCTTATGTTTATGCTGTTTATATCTTCCAAAACGTCATCTTCCCAACGTCTTCCAATTGGTCTTTTAGACATGGGTTTCCATCTCTTAATCTTCTGCACAATATTATCCTCAGCCATGCGTTCAACATGGCCTAACAAGCTTATCTTTGTATTTTAATAAACCCAATTATATTTTGTTCTTTTAATATATAATTTATTTCTTGATTAGTTTCAATTCTCCAATAGCCATCATCTGTTCTTGTAGGACCAAATATTATGCCCATGATCTTTCTTTCAAAAATTGTCAGTTTATTTGTCACATTTTCCTTAAGCACCCATGTTTCGGAGTTGCTGTTGGGCGAATTAACGTTTTATAAAGTTTTAGTTTGACGTTTCGGGATATTAATGTTGATGAAAATAGTTTTTTTGTGAACATGGTATGCCCTATTTCCTGCTGCTACTTTTTCTTTAATTTCCTCTCAACAGATTTGTCAGTATTCACCATTGTTCCTAAGTATCTAAATGAATTCACTTGTTCGAACCGTTCTTCTCCTGTATTTATGTAGGTAGGGTGGATTGTTTTTCAGGTACAAAATAGGTATTTGGTTTTATTGTTGTTTACTGTTAGTCCAGCATTTAGCGTCTCATATTTGAGTTTGCAAAAGGTGTCAATTAAGATTTGCTTTGTTCTTCCAATGACTGCCTCTGTGGTCTAGTGGTCAGAGTTTCTGGCTACAGATACAGAGGTCCCGGGTTCGATCCCCGGCGCTACCAGATTTTCTGAGTAGTAATGGGTCTGGAACGGGGTCCACTCAGCCTCGTG
>Ga0131853_10005275_pt1 | contig 23292 bp, 18 predicted proteins | sample TergutLab28metaG_FD_92764 | JGI IMG/M metagenome (GOLD analysis project Ga0131853, IMG submission 92764) | Labiotermes labralis P1 segment gut microbial communities from Petit-Saut dam, French Guiana - Lab288 P1 (version 2) (version 2) | ecosystem: Host-associated > Arthropoda: Insects >...
AACGGTCATAACTCCGTAACCGTCCAAAATCGGACACATGTTTATATGAACTTTTTTGATCACAAAGACCTAGGAAATCACCTCCTTAAGTTATGCCCTAAAGTCATGAAACACCCTGTATATACACTGGCAACACCAAATTCATGGCTATCAGTCAGGGCGTAACTGCGGACATATCTGTAGTGGAAAGTGATTGCCGTTCTGTGTGATAAGGTTTCTACGAAACTAAAAAATCTAAAACCCCAACAATGCATTTTGTTGGTATTGTTGCTTCCGGTCTGGTATCAGGGAGTCATTACAATGGAGGATGTGCGAGTGACAGTGCTTTGAAGACTATCAAGTCTACTTGACATTCAGTTCGTACCTCACAGATAACACCCCGTGCTTGGTGTAAAAACCACAGTTTGTTACTGCAGTACATGTGAGTGTGTGTTTGTTGTTGGATAGTGAATAATTAGATGACATGAAAAGTGTGGCGTTTTCGGTGTTACACCTACTGTTATTCTGTCCGGTTTTTACCATATTTGAATTTGGAAGACAGATTTTAGTAAAAGTCCCAAACATAAAAATTCAAGAAATTCCAGCAAGTGAGAGCCAACTTTTTTCAGGCTGACGGATGAACAGACCCAACCAAACTAACAGTCGTTTCTAATAATTGTTCAGTAAGCTCCTACAAAATTACTACTTGCATCACAGTATTGTCAAATATATCTAAATGTAAACCCGTTTTATCCGTCCGTACACTATTATTTTGTTTACGTACTGTTTGACTACACCACTACGACGGAATGTTCTTAATCAGTTCGTGGACCATAATGTTTAGCTCTCATACTAAGGTTTGTCGCCCGATCCCAGTGACTTCGGGATTATAGTTCCTCTCAACACTGAATTTCGCCTTCTCTAGTATATTATTATACTTTTGATCAGCCAGTGAGTTATTTCTAGCCTACGAAGGATTCTGTACTAATTCGTATTGACCCTTCTTCGCGATGTTATTACTATACGTACCGCCAGGTTTAACACCGATAACGCATATTTTTCCCCACAATTTACGTGTCCAGTACAGATCTTACAACAAACAGCCATTTGCCTGCACTGCCATCGCCGACTAGTCTTACTAGTCGAAGCACATGGCGTTCTCTGCGGGGTACGAACTGAATATCATGTAAATTTATTTCAGTGTTCAGAGTATTAATATCTCTCGTATACCTCCTGCACTATAATAATTCCCGGATACCAGACCGGTCTGAACAATACAAAAACTGTTCATTGTTACGGTTTTGGATTGTTTATGTGCTTCGAATTGTCAGAATAAACAGCAATTATTTTCCCTACCCCAAAACGGATAGCAATGCAGTTACGCCTTTAGGAACAGTATGACATCCACTGAGACGATTTATACTAAGCTTGCATTTGCTGTATGTGTAGATCAGCGGTACACATCCTTTGGGCACTGACCCTAACCTAAATGGTCCATGCAGGTTTTTTTTTTTTATTTGGCGCAACAGCCCACAGTGGGTCAAGGCCTCCTCAATCACGAGGTTTCTAGATCACACACAACGACGCACCACAGTCCGCTGGACTCCTCTGGACGAGTGATCAGATCATCGCAGAGACCTCTACCTGACCACACAACACGCACAACAGACATCCACAATCTCAGCAGGCGAGCGGCCGCAGAACCACACTTTAGAGCGCGCGGCCACTGAGATAGGCGTGGGGTTGTTACACAGAATGTTATATTTATCCAAGGGCTTAAATGCAATAATATCGACATTTTCGTCCACCTTACAATAGGGAAATAATTGCTATTCTTTCTGAGAACAATTCGGAGAAATTCCACAGTCTGAACCTGTAACAATGCAAAGTTTGGCATTCTTAAGACCGTTATAGTATCAGGGAATTAGGAGAATGGAGGAGGTTAGGTGTGATGTGGCAGAGGGACAAAGAGGGAATTTAGATTACATTCAAATCGTAACGTCGCATCGATTTTGTCGTGAGGACTGAGCGTCGCTTTCGTCGGATCACTCTCGTCGCGTCGCCTTCTCTGTGAGTTACGCATTAAAAACATGACGTGTCGTGCAGGGATTGGCCAGACGCCTTAGGCGTCGTTCACACTGCAACCCGAGCCGAGCCGAAAAGGACCGAACCGAACCTAACCTAATCGGACCGCCTGAGTAGTGCGCAGTTCTACGGACGTTCCGTTTATATCTCTTCAGCTGTCCTGACAGCCTAATCCATTTTGATCACTCCGCGTCGCTCTTGTCGTGAGGACTGAGCGTCGCTTTCGTCGGATCACTCTCGTCGCGTTGCGTTCTCTGTGAGGTAGGCATTAAATGCATGACATGTCGTGCTAGAATTGGCCAGACGCCGTAGGCCTCATTTACACTTCAAGCCGAGCCGAGCCGAACAGAACCGAACCGAATCGAATCGATTCGGATGGAAAACAAACCTACGTTATGAAAAGGAAGCGTTCACACTGCACGCCTAACAGAGCCGTACCGGACCGAGGCTGACCGAGCGTGTTCCCTAGCAGTTTGTTCATCACAAGGCTTTAATAAAATACAGGCCTGCTACACTTTTTTGAGGAAAATAAGTATCTTACGAGGAGGTATAACAGAATGTACCTAGAACTGCGCAGAAACCAGGAGGTACACTTAAAATGTCATGCGTACAGTAAATTTAATGTCGTCTGTGGCTAGTTTTGCGGCCGGCAAAATCTTTGTTGGACACTTAGGCATTGCCACAAGGCTCCGTTTTATGAAATTCGGCGAAGGTAGACCTACTCGTAGACACTACATTTTCCTTTTGTTCCAAGAGGCCGCACGATATTTTTAAATTTACATATACCGCTCGAGTTGTGCGCAATTCCACGTACGTTCCTTTTATACCTCTTCAACTATTCTCAGAGCCTACTCCCTCCTTTACGCATCGTCGCCATTTTGCCCGCTTCGCATCGTTCCTGTCGCGTCGAGTTGAGTCGCGTTATCCGTGACGTATGTACTAAATAATTATATGTGGTTTCGGGAAATGCCAGACGCCATGTTATTAAGGCCTTAACTAAATGCCGACTTGCTACACTTCTTTTTTTGTTGTAAATTTTGTTTTTGGCATCCAGTGTTATTAATTGTGAGGCAAACGAAACTGAAGGTGTTATGCTTGCTGTACGTGCTAAATACTTAAACGTCGTGCGGGGATTTCCCAGACGCCTTAGTATACAGGATTAATTAAATAGCAGCCTGTAACCCTTTTTTTTTTTTTACAAAGGGGATTGTAGACGACCAGTGGTACTTGGTTCTCGTACTAGTCGACGAGGTACAACGTATCTACTACATTCTTACACGTGATGCAGGGATTTGGTAGACCCCTTCGTGTTAAATAAAGATCAAGCTGTAACGCATTTTAAATTTTTTGTATCATTGTTTATATATTTCTAGAATACATTTATTGTTGTAAATTTCAGCGGAAATATTATCAAATAATTCACAAGAGCTGTCGAACTGGCTGCATGCGACTTCATTGTAATGCTAGAAGTAACACACAATGTCCGCTGCCTACGGTCGCAAATGTACGTGGCGAATTTTTTATTATATTTATGCACTGATAATATACTAGCTATCAATCATTTTCCTGTTTCTACAGAGTTCTAATTAATGTGGCTCATTAAGCGACCCAAAATCATTCTAACAAGCTTAAAAGCACACTTTTCTCTCGCAATCACTGAAAGTGTTTCCGAACTATTCAGTGACATTCTGTGTATGTAACATCTGGGAAGTTTGAGGTAACCCCAAGGAAACAAGGAAAGCGGGACAGTTACTGAAGTATATCGGCGTTGTTGTCTGTGATGTACGCACTGAAAACTGGTATGTGATGCTGGATATTTTTATGGGCCTTAGTGTTAAAGCCTAAAATCAACAGCAGACTGAAACGCATTTTTATATGTCGGTTCTCTTGATTGCGTCCTTTCAGCGTCAGTATTTTCTAATAATTCGCCAGAGCTGACGAAGTCACTGCCACTGATTTCGCTGTAAAACTTACAGTGATGCACATTCCGCATACTCTTGAGAGGGCATGCGCCGTTTTGTGAATATTTGCCCAATCAGATAAATACTTAGCCAAAAGACGCCCTTCTCTTTCCACATCTCTTCTCAATAATATGGCCCATAAATCGAAACCGAAGTATATTATCAAACTTAAAAGCCTTTGTACCTCATTGAATCTCTTAGAACATGTTGGAATTATTGAGTAACATTCTGCGTATGTAAACAGATGGGATTTTTGGGGTAACCTCAAAGAATTTTACCAAGCGCTCCAGTTTCTTTCAAATATAAACGTACCGGCCGGATACTGCGCAGATCTACGTATGTACTGTTTATACCTCCTCAGCTAACCTGACAGTCTAATCCATTTGTGATGTTGCGCTCTTTTGTCCGCAAGGCGTCTCTGTTGCTGTGTCGCGTGCAATTGCTTTGCTATGAGAAGTTATTCTCGAATCAAATGCGAGGGTCTCCAACTTTGCTCTCCTGCGCTACTTAGGATGTCCGTTTGGTCGCGATCTGTCGGTAAAAGAGAGGGTCTCTTTGCCTGTAGAGCAAAGCAAAGAAGAAGGAGAATAATAATAATAATAATACATAATGCTTGTATTGGCCTACTGTGATATTCCCTTCAGCATCTGTCTGCTGACATCTACTTGGTATGTAGGTTCTTCCCCATTTTTCAAGTTCAATGGAACTGCCAAGATAGGGTAACAAATACACAACAGAGAAAGCTCATTCTACACCTGCTGTATCTCCACACAGCAAGCACTACAGGCATCAACAAGCTGACAAATCACACAACAAAGTAGAACAGTGTAATGGGATAAAAACATTTGAAACCTGCAACACGTCAGGATAGCATACTCACCCCACAACATAACTGTGAGCCCCAGGTCTATCCGACACCAGTACGACCAATACAGGCTTTGTGTACCACACCAAAACCCACCCACACTTTCACGTTAGGGAGCCTTAGCAAGAGGACAGCACGTAGGAATCACAACACCTGAACTTATCATATATAACACACATTCAAACCTGATGTGGCATACAAATTTTCCACAACATCTACAAAATAACTGTACTGAAATCAGAACAACAGTCAAATACAGACTTGGATGTGGCAGGCTGACAATCCCACCTTGCACCAGAGAGGCCAGTATTACCTCCAGATAGGTGTTATTACTAGGCCTAAACAACTTATTCAATGAGAAAGCATGTGAGGTTCACAGGCCAACACTTTGAGGATAGCACGATGGCACATAGCACACACACACACACATGGAAGGCTTTCAAATCATGCCACAGAGGCCAACTGCACAAATGCGGGGATGATAACACCTAAACTGAAATTAACAGGGCAAGGGTTTCAATAACCTGAACACAGCCCCTATTCATCTCCACCCACCAAATTGTCCTGGCACAGTGCCCCTCTTATGAACCATCAATGTGCAATGCTAGTCTTTCTAAACACACTCAGACCCACATGCATTGTATCTAACACAAGGAAACACTACTAACAGAATGGTGACAGAATGCACAAGATGGAAAACTTTAGGAACCAGATGATATGCATATGCTGGCCTTACAGCATGTGTCTGATAAAATCCAGTTACTACACTAATTCTTCTCCATCTCTACAGTGTTACCATACACAAACAGTGTGATAAAGTGAGATAAACAGCCATCCTCCTCAAAGAAACTTGGACAGTGTGCAATATCACAAACCAAAAGGCCAGAACATAATGGAAAATGGATCAGCCTCCATCTCAAGGGTATATTTTGGCACCTATGGTACATGCTTATATACAATGGGTATCTGTGTTCTGTGCTGTACATAATGGGGCATTTCCTGGATGTTGCTTCTTTTACCAGACAGCATATTCCTTCCAGGTGGCTGTGGATGATGTGCAATAGTAAGTAGCTTCCTATCATGAAGGAAATATGAGTAGGCCCACACGATACTACTGCTCTAAACTAGATATGTTGCTGAAAGAAACTGCTACAAATAACAACCCCCCCTCCCCCACAAAAAATTAAATATTAAGCTACTTCCTGTTCTTGGAATACAATTGTACTTTATAATTCTGATATGGAATACAGCATATCTTTTACTGCTAACCTAAGCACCACAGCTGTTAATGAAATGTTGCAGCAGACAGAAGCTTTCTACGCAAGCAAGCTGTCATGCTCTGGTGAGCAATAGAAGAAACACCCTGTAGGATGCTAGTGACTAAAATAGTCTTTTATAAACAAATATATATTTTGACATGTAGAATACTACAAATACATATATAACTTGATACATACAATTTTAGACAAATGGTAAAAATATAAACGAAATTTACAGACACATATATACTGTAATTCCTTTCCATTCAACACTTTCCACCAATTTAAAATGTCACAGTCACTGACACAAATCATCTTAAAAATGAAAGAAACTATGTACAAGTTAAGTTACACAAAACAATGACATAATTTATGTCCCAACATTTTAAATGTTTTAATTTACTCTTCCTAACATTATACAACTATCTCCATTGAATTAAAAACGTCATGTAAGAGTTACAAATTGGAGCTAGTACACTTCCTCAACAGTAGGTCCAGAGCCGCCAGGTTGACATCTTGCCTGCTGGCCACAGCTGCTGTCACCTGTTCCCTGGTGGATCTTAGTCATGATGGGGCTACAGACTTGTTGCACTTCCTTCAATTTGTGTTCTAACTCTTCCTTTTCAGCTAGGGTGTTCCTGTCCAGCCATTGTAGTGCACTGTCACACTTTGATCTCACTGTTTGCTTATCCTCCTCATTGAGTTTGCTGCCTGCCTCATCCACAGCCTGCTTTACACTGAAGATATATCCCTCTAAGTGGTTTCTTGCTGTCACCCTGTTCTTCTGCATTTCATCTTCCTCCTTGTACTTTTCAGCTTCTGCCAGCATCTTGTCAATCTCTTCCTTTGACAGTCTGCCCTTATCATTAGAAATTGTAATGGTCTTAGAGTTCCCAGTACTGCTGTCCTTGGCAGACACATTCACAATGCCATTGGCATCCAGGTTGAATGTGACCTCTATCTTTGGCACTCCACGAGGTGCTGGAGGGATGCCTGTGAGATTGAATGTTCCTAGGAGATTGTTGTCTCGAGTCATAGCTCGCTCACCTTCAAATACCTGGATGGTTACAGCAGGCTGGTTGTCAGAGTACGTTGTAAAGGTCTGTGTCTGTTTGCATGGGATGCGAGAGTTGCGCTCTATTATCTTTGTCATGACTCCACCAGCTGTCTCAATACCGAGGGAAAGTGGTGTCACATCTACCAGAAGAACATCCTGAATCTGCGAACTCGTGTCTCCACTCAGAATAGCAGCTTGCACAGCCGCCCCATACGCCACAGCCTCATCAGGGTTGATAGACAGGTTTAGCTGTTTTCCACAGAAATAGTTCTGCAGCAGACTCTGGATCTTTGGAATGCGTGTTGAACCACCCACCAGCACCACGTCATGTATTGATCCCTTGTCAAGCTTTGCATCAGTCAACGCTTTTTCCACTGGGTGCAATGTGGAACGGAAAAGGTCAGCGCAGAGCTCCTCGAACCGCGCCCTCGAAACCTTCGAATAGAAGTCGATACCATCAACCAGAGCGTCAATTTCAATGCTCGCCTCTGTACTGGACGACAAAGTACGTTTTGCTCTCTCGGCTGCCGTTCTGAGACGACGTAACGCCCTCGGATTCCCACATACGTCTTTCTTGAACTTCCTCTTGAACTCGTCCGCCAAATGGTTCACCAGTCGATTGTCAAAATCTTCGCCACCAAGGTGAGTATCTCCTGCAGTTGCCCTCACCTCGAAAAGTGAACCTTCGTCAATGGTTAGGATTGAGACGTCGAAGGTACCGCCTCCAAGGTCAAATATAAGTACATTACGTTCACCCGCAAGATGCTTGTTCAGCCCGTAGGCCAGAGCGGCGGCTGTGGGCTCGTTGATAATACGGAGAACGTTGAGGCCTGCAATCGTACCTGCGTCTTTTGTAGCTTGGCGCTGGGAGTCATTGAAGTACGCCGGCACAGTGATAACTGCATCCCGCACTGTGGTACCCAAGAAAGACTCTGCCGTCTCTTTCATCTTAGTCAAAACCATTGAGCTGATCTCTTCCGGCGTAAAACTGCGTGTTTCACCCTTGTACTCTACCTGGATTTTCGGCTTCCCGCAGTCGTTCACTACTGTAAAGGGCCAGTGCTTCATGTCGCTCTGAATCTTTTCATCGTCAAATCGTCTGCCGATCAGTCGTTTCGCATCGAAGACAGTATGTTTGGAATTCATGGCCACCTGGCTTTTGGCGGCATCGCCGATAAGACGCTCGGTGTCGGTGAACGCCACATAGCTGGGAGTAGTGCGATTTCCTTGGTCATTTGCTATGATCTCCACTTTTCCTTGCTGCCACACACCCACGCAAGAATACGTGGTGCCTAGATCAATCCCAATAGCCGGGGATTTCGGTGCCATATCTCTGTCAACAATGAATAACTTCTACTGCCAATACTGTACTAAAACAGATATTTCACTTATATCACTGTTTACCACCTGAATGACGCTCTCGTGTCGCGTTGTACAACTTTACTCACTGTGTTTTGTTTCGAACTGCGTGCCCATACGCTTGCATCCCAATATATACTCCTACCATGTGGGGTTTCGCGAAGTTGCGTCATCTCTCGCGAAACGTCGAGAGGTTCTATCATTGTATGGTTTTCCCGCAGGTCGTCATGGCAACAGCGAAACTTCTCGAAACAGCTGGAAACGGTATCGTTGTCTCTTTCTCTCTCTCTAGACTGTTGCCCGTGATGCTATTGGCTAGTTATATTAAGCAATGACAACAACGCACGAGAAATTCGGTAAACAGCTGACGTCAGCAACGGTTATGTGTACACTGTGCATTGTAAATCGAAGGTGATAGTTAAGAACCTTTTAATCAAGAATGATAAAGTAACAGGTTATTCGTTTTAATTGCCTCAAAATTGTTTGAGGTATGTAGAAAGTGTTTTGAGCATCATTGTCGGTTGTCTGCATCTTTTGTACTCAATATTTTTCGCTGCAATGTATATTTAGTGACCTATGCTCACGATACGCATAGCAACGCCATGTACGGTTATATACAGTGATTGTTATTTCTATACGATTTTCACCGAAACTCTGGTGTGTCGAAAAGTTTGTAAAATACCGTGAAATGCCGTTGAGCTAAAGTTGTTACACGCGGTTAGAAACACACTTCTTTGGGTTCTTACGCGTATTTTTGCACCTTTTTCGTTACAAATGTGCCGAATCATTTTAAAACTGCCGTCATGGTACATTAGTTGGCCATTTGTGCGTAGAAAATTTCTGTCCTGTAAAATTGGTACTGTCTATAAATGATTTAATATAAATTGCCTGCGACCGGCATGCAGCTTAAGTGTTAAACGTGGCCTGTATTCTGTGGAATAATCTAAGCACAGAAAGTGGAACGTCAGGAGTCTTTTGGATCATAATGCCCAGTTTCTTATGGATAATAATATTACAACAGGAGCAAATACAGAACACTGAAAGTGAAGAAGTAGAAAAATAAATTATGAGTGTCACATAATTTGTTTATACTGAAAAATGAAACATGGGAATCTGTATATTAAATTGTCATATAAACAGTAAATTTAACTCCTGTTATTGTGATGTCATGTAGTATGGTAGAAATTTCGTAATCTTTCAGACAAACCCACTACCTTCATCTTAATCCATATTGTGCAGTGGATAACTTTATATCAAAGTACATAGCATGACATCCAAAACAGCCATTATACATGTCTGATAGATATAATAATTAACATGTAAGTTATCTGGCCCCACTATACCATGTCAAGTTTTAAATTTTTCCCACATTTGTGTCTGTAAAACCTTACAGTATAATATGCCACTGTATAAGGATATAGAAGACTTACAATGCACACTTTAACAGTACACGTCACAACAGCTTATCAGAATACACAGAAATTCATACAGAACACAAAGAATACTTGTACAGTGTAATATATGTTGATAACACCTCTTTAAATTTAACATAAACATTTTTAGATTTCAGTTATTTTAATACAAATCTTGAGAACACTTTAAGGACATTGTTACATAAATGGACATGTCCCTGGGGACCATTCTAGATGGGTGGAGGAGGTTCACCATCAACATCCTATACAAATGGGTCTGTGTGTAAGAAGGTCTTGGAGTGACTATTAAGTTGTGTTAATTTATCCCATTCCCCATATAGCTGCATACTAAATTTCATATTCTTAGACATAATAATTATTACATATTATAATTGCAAATTTTTATTTTCCTTAATTATGCATCATGTAAACTGCATGAAGAAATAAGGCAGATTATTATAAATTACCATAGAAGGGAACGATGATAACAGTAACTACAATATTCATAAAGGTAAAGGTAAAGTGATCCTGTTACAGACCCGGTATGGCCCAGAGGGTGGTTAGAGGTATAGCTCTACTCTTCCATGACCGCGGCACTAGAAGGGGGTGAGTGGTCAGCAGCACACCCCAGCCACACTTTACCCCTGGGGAAGACCCAGTACCCATTGTACAGGAGGCTGGGTGGGCCCCAGGGCCGGTCTGGACGGGTGGAAAATCCCCCACTGGGATTTGATCCCGGACCATCCAGCCCGTAATCAGTCGCTATACCGACTCGGCTACCTGGCCAACAACTACGATATTCATAAATGTACATATGTAAAGTGAAGTACCTGACATTTTTGTTCAGTTTTAATCAAACTTGAATTTTTCTCAACAGATTTTGGTAAAAGCCTCCACCATAAAATTTCACAAAAATTTGTCCATTGGGAGCCAATGTGTTCACTGCAGATGGACAGACAGATCTATAGAAATGACAAAGTTAACAGTTGCTTTTTGCAGCTCTACAAATGCACCTAATATATGGTTCAAGATACATGAAAGGAGGACTGGGATATGGGCTGTTTGTGCACCAGTGGAATATGGTGGCACAAATAAGACAGTACGAGTTGCTGTAACTCTTACTGTCAGTACTCCCTGTTGCTACACTTAAAGCCCCAGTCATTTCCTGTACCTGACCTAATTTTATCAGGCTTAATCTTCTACCCTCATGATGGAGGTAGGGGGTTTCTCTGAAAAGTTGGTACCATTCTACCAAACTGCATGTTGTCACATTGCAAAGGATTGTGGTCTTCAATAACGTGCGCTTTTTTGTGTTTCTTATCCAGGCTGTTAAAATTATGACTGATAAACAATGAAACAACCTTTGAAGCTGGTGTGAAATCAGAGAAAGCCCATAGGTTTTTAATTGTAATATTGGAACACTTCTGTATCATACTTGATAACAAGTAATATCATCCACAGTTCATGCTGACAAGCTAGGGATATCAGATCTCCTGGCCAACACTTCATATCTGTTTTCTGTGTTAATGATACCCCAGTAGTAACTAGTTTGTACTTTTTCAAAGGGCTTATTACATAGTGTTGTCCATCTTGTTTCTGACACCTGAAAGAGATGAGGTTGCAACAGGACCTTCTACTGCCTTTGTTGTATATTACAGATTACATGCTTCTACTGTAAGTAAGACAGGTTAATGCAACCCAGAGTTTCATTGTTGTGTTTACAACACAGATGGTCACTATTTTAAGCTAAATGAATCCACTGTCTCATGTGCGCGCGCGCACACACACACACACACACCCACCAAATAGAATTCAAACTCATACATGCCATATGAATCTGTATGTTCTGATTCTTGAACCCCCATCTACTCACCCCAGAAGGTGAAGAGGATATACTGCATACAGCATCACATACCCTGACACATGAAACCATCAGAGACTGGCACCATCTGTGCAAAACATAATTTATACTCATAAATATATAGAAGTATTTCTGTTGTGGCACAAAGCAGCAATTCAGATGTATGCCAAAGAATAAAGAAGTTTGGAAAGAATACACACATAGTGGACAGTCCACCCCAGATTTTATAAAGCACTTGTTTCCATTCACTTACAATGTTCTGCCACTATCAAACAACCAGCTTACAATTATACATTACACACCCTGCAGCTATTTCAGGCACAAGTATTTTTTTCATATTTCAGTAAAACAATATACAGCAATAATGCAAACGAAAATCTGCAGAGCCGAGAAAGTGAACAGAACTGCCTGATTTCTTAACGATTTTACCTTCATATATCAAGCAGTATAAGCATAAACATCAAGTATAATGCAAGATTCCAGTATCTTACAACAGGGTTACTGACACTCCAGTCTTCTGGGATGTAATGATGTGTTAATGGATAAGCACTTCAAGACATGGCAAGGAGCTTCATACACTGAAAGTGAAGGCAATACAGTCCTTAAAATACAGAGAACTGGTCATACCACAATATAGAGCCATATCCCAACAGACTTGAATAGTCAAAACATAACATTCTGCCACAAGCTCAACAACCAACCAACCGGTTTTAGGCGTCAACGCCATAAAAACAAATCACAGCACTTACAAAACAAAATACAAACTCCTACCACTTGCTGCCACGGATCGTGTACCTAGCGACCACAGACATATAACTGCATGTACTGTGACAACACCTGAAAATAACGTTTGGACCTCCTTTGATACTGCTATCACTGTTCCACTTACAGTTCTAACATGGCTGGTGCGCCCACTACACCCCTCAATGACAGTGAAACTACACTGGCAAATGTGACAACAGATCAGTCGGCAAAAAACCACCTGCACTTCTGTTGTGCCCTCTATGTCCCTTCTTCGCAGTGGAACTAACATGACATCATTAATACGATGACATATCAGTCGGTAAGAAAACCACCTCCTAGTCTACCTTCACCAGAGTCCCCCCTCCTAATCAATATTGAATCAATGAATGTAGATGAAATTGGAAAGTTCGTTCTTCTTACATTTTGCTTGCTGCCACAGGGTGTTTGTTGCCCAAGATTTCAACAAAGTATCATGGCATCATCTTCAGTTGTCAGATAAAAAGTGAAGAATTCAAAAAGCACAGAAGTAAGACAGACTTATCAGAAGTGTGGTTAAATAATTCCCAAATGTGAGCCATGTTTTGGTATTCATGTACATATCAGAATAACATAAAAAGTCCAAACCAATCTTTCTTTACACGTGTCAAAAACAGACGTGTACGTGAAATTGTTAGATTAACGACCAATCTCCATCACAGTTCTGTTATTTTGTATGATTTCTGTAACTCCAAGTGATACAGATAAGCAGTGTGGCAGGTCCATCTGCCATATCAATACACCCCAGTGAGTTTTGTAAGGAGAGATAGAATATGCTACACCAGACAGTAACTGAGTTATTTGTCCACACATACATTCATTACCTTGGCAAGCATGGCAGCTACCCTGACTGCCTTTTGTTGTTGTTGCTCTCAGTTCCTTGCAGCAAATGCCAGAAGAGTACCACACAATAAGCTAAATCTGCTTCCCCTTTCTGTTTTATTTCATTACCCAATGTCCTACCCATTAGATGTACTCAGCAGTGATCCAGGATACAGTTGGTGGTTCCCTGTCACTATCGCAATATGCAGGAGGTATAACAACCAGATTGAGTAACTCCAGTTGAATCACATGATTAAAAGCAATATTGAAAGCAGCAGTTCAAATCACCTCCAAAAACTTTCACCCAGTGCTTCCATGGCTGCTGGACATACTGGCAAGAGGACATGTTATTGTTAAAATTTAAAACTGACTCTTTCATAGTGTTGGACCATTCAGCATATTAAACAGTGACAATGAATAGTTGCCAATCATTGTCATATATAAATTTGTAGACTATTTGTTCAGTTATATTAATATAAAGCATCATTTTCATATTTCTATGACATCTAGTTCAGATATTTCCAATTGGTATTTATGGCAACATCATTGTGAAGCATAAATAACTTCAAAACAGAGTTGCCTCAAAAAGAGAGAAGGAGAGATTCAACTACTGTACACCATCATACCTACATTTAATACATTGCAAAGTTAAATACAATATTTAAATTGCTAATAATTCATCTGTAGTCTTCAGTTACTTATTTAAGGTGCCTACAAAAAATTAGGGGACATGATTCGCAGACTTCTAAGAAGTAAATTACATTTGCTCACCCACGTACAGTCACACACACCCCATAAACAGAAGTATTACATGCTCTGTTTCATTAAATATGAAAATCCTATGTACTAAGATACTAGCTATTTCTGTGTGGAAGTATGGCAGCTCATGTAGTATTGAAGCACAATTTTTTGTATTATTATATAATAAATGCATATATGCCCTATAAGTACATAAACTCTTCTGTAGTGTACCAGCCTACACCACTCACAGAGAGAAACTGTTCACGAAGTAGCACACACCCCCAACATAATAAAATTACTCTTCACATTTATATAATAATATAAACAAAATACCTGATATGAGACAATCCACAGATAAATATTCAAAGCAGAAACAGCCAACACCAATTTCATTACGTTATTCTGAATGAAACAAAGTATGTTTCTTGTAACTGTAAATGTCTAGATGTCATCTTTTGTTTATTCCCTTTCAATAATGCAACTGCAGGATTGCTGACAGAACAACAACTATATGACACAAACCATAAATCTGCATACACTGTACAGTTCACTTACTTACTTCATGGAGCACAGCCTTCGTGAGAAGGTAACTGGTTCTCAGCTAGTCAAGAAATTCTCCACATTTTATGGAACCTGAAGGTTCATTACTGCATTTACAAGTGCCTGCCACCTATCCCTGTCCTGAGCCAGATCAATCCCATCTATGCCCCCTCCCCCCAATTCCACTTCCTGAGGATCCATCTTAATATTATCCTCCCATCTATGCCTGAGTCTTCCAAAAGGTCTCCTCCCTCAGGTTTCCCCACCCAAACTCTGTAGGCACCTCTCCCATATGTGCTACATGCCCCGCCCATCTCATTCTTCTCTATTTTATCACCCAAATAATATATGATGAGTATGGATAATTAAATTCCTCAGAATGTACTATTCTCCACTCCCCTTTTACCTCGTCCATATTAGGCCATAATGTACTCCTCAGCACCCTACTCTCAAACACCCTCAGTCTACATTCCTCCCTCAATGTAAGCGACCATGTTTCACACCCATAAAAACATCGGACAAAATTATAATTACGTATATCTTAATCTTTATATTTGTGGACAGTAAACTGGCAGACAAAAGATTCTGCAATGAAAGGTGGCAAGCATTCCCTGACTTTAATCTGCTCTCAATTTCTTCCTGAATAGAATTTTGATACATTAAGGTCGTTCACAAATATCTGAATTGTTCCACCCTTTCAAAGAAACCATTTTCGGTCTTTATATTGTGACTTCACCCTGCATTCTGATATTGAGACATGACCATGTACTTAGTTCTATCATCATTTACTTCTAGTCCAGTCTCCTTCCTTCCTCTTCTTCTTCTTCTTATCCTTCAATCTTTTGATTAGTCAGCTGCTTTCCATCTAGAATTGTTGCAAGCCAGCATTTAAACTTCAAAATCCCCCGTGCCGGCATATTTTAAGGGTACTGAGAAAAAAAAAGTATAGTATTTCCTGTCATAATAATTAGAAATTTTTGCACACCACAGCAGACTTTTCTGTATCTCATGCACAAAAAATTGAATACTTACATGTATTTGGAGCATTACATCATGAGTGGAAATTTTGAGGCCGGAATCACGAAATTTATAGTCACTAGACCTCCACTAAAATATACACATTTTTGCGGCACTGCTTCTGAAAATCAATTGTTACTTTTACTCCCAGTAATTCAGTTTTGTGTGGTACACTTCAAAACACTGCCCTATATAAAGTCCTACATCGCATTTATGGCAGTACACTGTAGCGCATTTCTTCACAGTTTTCCTGGTCTGACGCTTGCTTGTCTCTGCACACTCGCAACATGAGCACTGAGATTCTCCCTCCAGTTAAGCATGTCACTGGAATGCTATATAAAAAATGGTCTTTCCCTAAAAGTCTGCCAGCTGGACTGCTAGTCTGATCTTGCATTTGAATTTCCATTCTGACACTAGCAAGCAATCCCTCGGCGACTCTTTCGTAGAAAACTTCCAGCGAAATATTTTTCTTGCTTGTTTTGTTATGCAAGATGTGTGCATTGACCACTACCAGGTCAAATAGATGAAAGAAAAGTTTCTTCCAACATTTTATTGTCTTACTTTCAAATGAATAATATGATGGCATCTGGTCTGATCTGTCCACACCAGTACATTTGTTGAAGTCCAACACTGCTGCTAGTTTTATTTTATGATGATCCCCCATTGATGATGGTGCGTCAACCAGTACATCTTCATGGGCAGTGGTTAGGAGAAAAAGACATCAAGGATGTCCTTCCACTTGATGGCGTGATATTTTTTCACTTTTTTTTCAGTTTTTCCAGAAAATGCTTCTTTAGGCATTTCTTTTCTGTTGGACATCACTGTGCCTACAGCCTTCATTTTGCAACCCCATAAATGGTCGAAGATCTGTGGACTGGAGAACCATCTGTCCAAGTACACCCAGTGGCCCTTACCTTTTATTGTAACATACAACCTGTCAACAACACTGAACGCCAAGTTGTGTGCCGAGTTGGTGGGTTGTGCCCCAGTATATACGTTCAGGTTGTAGACGTAGCCACTTTTTGCCTCACAAAGTTCAAATATTTTTATTCTATATTTGTGGGGCTTTCCTTTGATATAAACACAAAAGAATGTACACACTCAAAATGGGCATATTGCCTCATCGATAGTCAGCTGTTCTTCCGGTGTGAAGACATCCTGAAATTTTGTGATGAGTGTGACGATAACTTGCCGAATTTGGAATAGTGGGTGGATGTCCCCTAGCATCCTTTGCATTTTTGCTGTTCAGAGGGAACATTGTCAATAACACGAGGAACCTATCCCGAGACATTCCAACAGAAACTGCATGTAGGGTATGAATAATCGGACACCAACTCCAGTAATCTCACAGAGATGACTTGCATAACATGCTCATGTGTATGATTATCAAAAAGAATGTTTTTTTTTTTAATTTCTTGTAATGAGACTCTATTCCACTGTGCCAATAGAGATTTGGGTTTCAGAAGGCCCTCTTGCTTCTTTTTGTTTATTTTCTGCATTGCATATCAGTTTGTTTCCTTCTGTATAAGTTGGAACAGTTCTGGGCTGAAGAATATTTCAAATATATCCCTGGGAGAGCTGTCTTGAGTTATATGGAGATTTTTATTTACCCCTGGTACTCCGAAGAATGTAGGTTTCTGAACCATCTGAATTTGTTCTTTCCATCCTAACTCAAAATCTGTATTGGCACGTTTAGGGAAGGGCTCTGCATGTTCTCTTCCTGCCTCTGTCAGGTTCTGGCTGGACAACTTCCTCTTCTTTGCTGCTGCTTAAGAGTGAATTTATTTTGCATATGTTGCTGTCAGAAAGTTCATTAAAACTACCACCATCTGAGTCCAATTCATTCATAATTTCACTTATTTTATCAGTTCCGATAAACATTTTTTGTGAAGTATTTTCACCAACAGAACTCAGTCCGGGATTTTCCATGTTGCTTGTGGTGAGCTGAACATCAGCTCCCTACAGTCAGACCTCACTGATACTTTGGAACTGCATGCTGGGAGAGGGGTATACAGATTCACTGCGTCTGATCTCAGGTGTCAGCTGTGATAAAACACAGGCATGAATTGAGTCAAACGTCAAAGCAGTTTGTTGCACAACCATTCCCGCGTGAGAGTCTAGCATATGCACTTACATAGCCTGCAGGAAGGTGAACAGAGTCACTGAAACTACAAACATGAAGCCAATACCTCCAATACTTTTTTTTAACAAGCTTATGAAAATTGGGAAGTACTAGTACTCCGTCCAGACAGCTGGTGTGAGAGGCTCCAAGAGTACTAGTACACCGTGCAGAGGGGAAGTGTTAAAGGGCTTACATGAGTTAGGATAATACAATAAGAATAGTGACTAGGCTATGGCTGGATGATCTTGGGTTTGATTACTGACAGAGGTAAGAGATTATTCTCTTCACCAAATCATCCAGACTGGTTCTGGGATCCACCCAGCCTTCTATTCAATGGGTACTTGGGTTCTTCCCCTGGAGGTAAAGCAGCCATGGCATAAAATTGGCCACTCACCTCCATCTAGGGCTGAGGGTAAGAGTAAGTGGATTTGTATGTATAGCCCCCTATATACCTTCATAGCAGTGTCAGGGACGATGTTTTTAGTACTTCAATTAAAAAGCTTACATAAGCTGAAAGTTACATACAACTTTAATGTAGAGAGACAATAAATGAGTGAGAAAAAGCACATCACATTTGAGAAATTTCACTATGCCAGCAACTGTATATGTGTTCCTGAGACCAGTTTGTGGGTTCTCCTCAAAATTCATGTAACTGTCAGGACACAAAAGTTGTCCTGCATGTGTTCATGCCAAACTGTGTCCAACTACTTGCACCAATCTGCATGAATGTTTCACTGGTTGTATACATGATCATGCAGTGTGTGAAGTACTAGTCATGACCTCCTGTATCCTGCACACTGTATCCACTGGCAGACCAAGTGGTTGTAGTCGCACATACAAAGACACCATATCCATGTCTCCTGGAAATAACAAAACACATAAAGGCACATTTATTCATGTCAGAAACACATTTGCATTTACTCAGTCCATGAAGTATGCATGTCAATATATGGTGATTTCTTTTTTGAATACCAAGGCAACTCTTCCCGCTTCAAACTGGTTTCCATTTAACATAGGTACATTCTTTTAAATCAAATATATAACACAATGTATTTATTAACAAAACCACACACCACAAAATCATGCTACTTATGTACAATAAGCAATACTATTACATACTTTTCAGTTTCCCTAATTCCCTTATTACTTCTTTCAATAGTCCAACAAAGTATTCTGCATATATTTTCTCAATGACAGGCCTTAATTCATTCTTGTAACATATTCCTTTCTCAGGCAAGTTTCAGGAAACAAACTACAAAATAATAAGACGGACAATGTGCCTATAACATAACAGTAAGGCATCTTCCTGGAACCACTGTTGCCATGAAAAAGCAATAAGTATTACATATTCTGAGTATGTGTTTGTAGCCTTATATATCCAGCAGGCAAAGTCCATGTGCCATGTTATATCATTATGTGGCCCATCTGGCTTTGTTATATTTGTACACCTTATCTCATAAACAGCATGATTTTTGGAAAAAAGTTACTGAACACAAAATGTGTGTTCTGTTTTTTTTTCTAAAACTCATCTGAAACATTTCTGACTCTAAGAAGAATTTAGTGAAATACTGTCACAAATATATGTGCATCTTCATGTAAAGTACTCATTATTCTTGTCAGATATTAATAAAACTTGAATTTTCCCAACAGACTTTCAAAAAACATTGAAACATCAAATTTCATGAAAATCTGTCCAGTGGGAGACAAACTGTTTCATACAGACCACGAGACAGACAGCCAGATATGACAAAGTTAATAGCCTTTGGCAATTTTGTGAGTGCACAAATATAATGATTTTAACAGAGTAGACAGAATGGTCTGCATGGTATCAAGTAGTGGTCCTACGCGCTGGAAAACTTAAAAACACTTTCCATTATGCCTTCTGAAAATCTGGTAGCATTTCATGTAGCCAAACATGGCCAGTTGATCTAGATTTGTGTCATTCTTAACTGAGCCTGTGTCTTAAAATTTGTGTGAAATAAGTGTTGATATTGTGTCTAGTGATGACAGTATTCACAATTAGTATGACTAAACACAAACTGAATGTGTTCTAATATAAATTATAGCAATAAAGATAAGCATGAGAGTGTTTATGATGTGCTTATCTGGCTGTTGTGGTTTTGGCAGCCAATTGACTCAAATTATTTTACCACCCATGAACCTAGTCCTTTTTAAATAGTGTCTTAACTAGTTTTACATTACTTTGATAACTGGTTGAACATACTGTAAGAAAGACCAACAGATGTGCAGAAACTATGACAAAAATGGACAGTAAGATGAAGGATGCGACAAGCAAGGAGATATAGTTAGTTCTAAGACAGATAATGCTAATAGGAATAATATAGAGCCCCACAAAACAATATGTTTCACCAAGGATGCTTGCCCAGGAAAATCCTTTATTCCTTGGAACTATAACATAGGTTAGGTTTCAACTTATTACACAACTGAAGCACTTTGTGGACAAAAACAAAGACCCAAAATTGTTCCAAATCAGCCTTACTATTTAAAACATTACTTTAAAATTTTAGAGTAGCTACTTGCCTGAAGAAAACATAAGTACTGTTGGATCTGTCACTTCATGGAAAGGAAGGTTGAGTTTATAATTATTCTTCCCACTGAAAGCCTCAAAATTTACCAGAAGATATATGACTTAGGTCTATAACAGGATACTTGTGCATAAAGGAGCTAGATGGAAATTTGAAAATCACAAAAACTGTTTTCAAACATAAGGATACATTTTGTAAATGCATACCTCTCATAATTCTCAACACTTGGCATCACTTATAAAAAAAAATCATGGCACAAGTATTGCTGGAACACTGAGTACTTGGCAAGAAAAATGTATGTCACTAAAATCAGCAGAAATGAAAAAAAGTGAATGTGATATGACAAGGGACTTGTTCCAGAGATGTCCAGCTGATGAGCGGTACAAGAACTAGGTGTACATATGACTATCTCTCAGCAACAGGTGACCTGAACAATCAATAACTACAGCCATAATTACTGAAAAAAAAGAGAAATGAAGTGACACCACACATATTTTGGAAAAATTCTCAATATCACAGTCCACAACCCACACAAAACATACAATACATAAAAGCAAGAAGTTTACCATACAACTTAATCCACTGTCAAGTCCTATAGGCCAAAAGCAACACCACCTCCTGGTAAACTTCAAATCAGTGTCCATTACTGCAAGATGTAGCATCCACAAGAAAATAAGAAATTACTGTCTCATCACAGAAGATTTCATCATATAAAAAATTTTCATTAGTTAACCCCCTTAATTTCTGTAAATTTACATACCTTCTAACAACGCAGCAAACTTGCTTGGTGAAGGAATGTCATAATATGTAAGATATGTCACCAGCTGGCGCTGATGTTCGCTGTTCCGATATAGGGTACCAGTCATATACTGGCGCAGCAGTGGTGCAAGTTCTGAAACACAGACTGCAACTGTAAAATGACAGTACAAGTAGCAATTCATGACATCTGTACATCATCTGATAGCACAGGTATATAAAGGGACCTAGTAGTCTTATGACCTAGAACTCTCTTTCTCATTTCAGTCCCAGGTCAGGTCTGTATGTAGATTCTTTGACTCAGAGGCTGAAATCTTTGTCAACTTGGGCCAATTCCTCTTCAGAAACCAACCATTCTTTGACTTGTCACGAAATTCCCATCATTCTGTGGAACCCAATCGTTGATCAGTGTTCACAACAGCCCAACACTGGTCCCTGTCCTTGGCCAGATACATCCAGTCCAAATTATCATGTCCTATGTTTAACAATACACTGTTTGAATGTTATCCTGCCATCTATGCCCAGGTCTTCCATGCAGTCTCTGTCCTCCTTGTGTGCCCACCAAAACCCTGCATGCAGTTCTCTCCTCTCCCATGCAGCCAAATGCCCATCCCATCCCATCCTCCTTTATTGTTCACCCAAATCTTATTGGGTGAGGAGTAAAATCATGAAGCTCCTCGCTATACAATTTTCCTCAGCTTCCTGCTACTTCACTTGGGTCCAAAAATTTTCCCTCAGCATCCTGCTTTCAAACACCCTCAGTCTATGTTTCCACACAGGTGTAAGAGACCAAGTTTCTCACCCATACACAACAACAGGCAAAACTGTAATTTTTATTTTTATGCTTTTAGATACAGGCAAGGAAGATGAGAGATTCCAAAATGTATGGTAAAGGCTTTTCATGCATTTTGTCAGGTTTTCATAGCAGGATTTCTTTTTTGCAGTGCAACAACCAAAAGTGGACCTAGGTTGCCTCTTTTTGAGACTGCTGGACCACATACACTTAGAAACACACACACACCTGGTAGGACTCCTCTGAATGAGTGATCAGTCCAGAATAGAGACCTCTAAAAACACAACATACATGAGAGAGGAATATCCATGCCCTCAGTGGGATCAACACCCACAACCTCAGCAATCAAAAGAATACAGACCTATGTCTTAGAGCTCACAGCCACCACAATCAGCCACAGCAGGTATTAATCAAACAAGTAGTCTTCTGTAGAACTGTGGGTTTCCATCAAAATTTTTGCAGGAACATAACTTCATCCACTGTCTGGATGAGGAGATTATATCCAGGTAGGCACTAAAGTGATTAGGGGAAGGATGTGAATTGATTATATAGACAGAATGCAAGAAATGTAGCTATTCAGAAACATGGAAAGGGCACTGTTGCAGTCCAATTGAAGTAAGAGATAGTAACAAGAGGAAACCAGAGTGATGAATGGCCATTTTATTGGCCCCCCACACCCCTTTCTGTGGTTCTGATTGTGGTTAAGATTGCTACTGATAAGTTTGAGACACATATCAACAGGAAGTCATCAAATTTTTGCAAAACCGAGGTCAAACATTATGATCAGACACGCATAACTTATTAACTGTGTTATTTGAATACGGAATAGTTTTCTCAATGGAAGGAATCTGTTATTTCACCTACTTACAAGAAGAATGCTAATATTTATTGTAATAATTATCGACACATATCACAGTTACCAACTGCAAAAAGATATAAAAGTTTTCACTGTCCATGATGGAGATCATTGGTTAATGTAATGCCCCAACCACTTTAACCCCAGGAAAGAACCCCGGTACCCAATGAACAGGAGGCAGGGTGGGCCCCAGTCTGAACATTTTGAAGAACAGAAAAATCTCTTACCCGTAACAGGATTCGAGTCCCAGGCTGTCCAGCCCACAGCATAGTTCCTATACCGAATATTCTATTCTGGCTTCTGTTACCAACTAAAACTAAACTAAACTCTGTGGCCTTAGTCCACATGCGAACTATAGCGACAGAGCGGCCGCTGCCGGTCGGCGAAGTTAGTGCCAACTTTTGCGGATAGAGGGGTGTCACGTGGTCAGCGCAACGGGTCCCCACAGCCGTTAATCTCTGTTTTCTAGACCTGGAGCCGC
>Ga0131853_10005276_pt1 | contig 23291 bp, 24 predicted proteins | sample TergutLab28metaG_FD_92764 | JGI IMG/M metagenome (GOLD analysis project Ga0131853, IMG submission 92764) | Labiotermes labralis P1 segment gut microbial communities from Petit-Saut dam, French Guiana - Lab288 P1 (version 2) (version 2) | ecosystem: Host-associated > Arthropoda: Insects >...
CCGCACACAAGCCAAAGGAAAAAAAAAAAACGGCCCCAACGCTGGGAAGGTTTTTAAATAAAAAATGGAAGAGTGGGAAGGGTAAAAAAAAAAAAAAAAAAAAGCAGCCTTAAATGGTCTGGCAGGCCTACACAACCATACAGATATCCCAACAACACGCAGTCAGGTTACGAACAGTGTTGCTCCCAGTTACGACGTCACACAGTAAGAAACGTACTGCCTCTATCTTCACGGCAAATGATCTAAGTTAAAAAAAAAAGAAAAAAAGAAAACACTGCTGCTAGAAACTCGCATAATCGGCCATTCAACGACTGACTCTCTTGTCGCAGAGAACAGAAACGCCACCAACAACGACAGAATACAACTGCAATTTCTGGCGAACCGCAAATTGAAAACAGAATTTAAAAAATCGTACGGCGCTTCAATTCTGAGACGACTTCCGCTTGTTGACATTTCGACTTCATGACAACAACTCCCAAACTGTAGGGAGGTGTACAAAATTTAGTACAAGATGTGATGACCCCATCTACTTATACGTTTTTGGAAACGTGTCTTACTATTCAAAAAGTGAAAGCGGCAACAGCGTGAAATCACAGCAGTTAGTGGAATTACGCTTGATAAATTGAACTACAGGCAAGCAACACAGGCGTCGGGGAGCTACACAGGCGGCTTGCTAATACAGAAATGGTGTTGTAGCAGTTAACAGTCTGTAAAAAGGGTACCAACCATCTAAGTCAAGGCAACGAGAGGGAAGCGTGGATCTGCTGTCATGCTACTGTGTAAATTGGGTGAAACGTATAATTGAAACATGGCGCTGGCAGTGTTGGCATTTATTGCAGAGAGGTTTCTGGCAGTCATGTAATAATGACATTATTCTCCGACTAAGGTAGCGAAGAGATCGACAATGTTTAACACAATTTTCCCTGGAAATTATCCTGCACATCTGATACTCCTCGATGCAAAATTTGTTTCGGTGACTATAACTACATGAAGCCCTCGCGGCTTCGTGTAATTAATTCTTCAACATTTTTCGAATACGTTCATAATTGTATCATTACAATATAAAGGTTTAAGATCTCACACCTACTTGCATTATTGTTTTGTTTTCTTTTTAATGTTCCAGTCACAGGCCTGACAATGACTTGTTAAAACCGAAATATGTAGCCTATTTTACCTTAAATTGTGAGCTACGTATGACTATTTGGATAAAGCAATATATCCGTAAAGCTGTAAAGCCTAATGATTGCTTTATATGCCACCGGGTTTAACATTACAAAATTCTACACCCTCCGCACAGAGTGCAGCTACGCATTTCGTACGGTTTTCAGAATAGTGACTATTGTCCTGTATAGCACTGTCTTACTGATTTTCATAAACTAGACGACGCGTTTACTGTGAGGTACGAATTGGATCTTTAAATATAATGCAGATTCACCTTGTTCTCTCCGATTTAAATTTACCGAAGTTAATCCCGTTGCTTGAAAGTAAAGATAAGTAAATTAAGTTTCTAAATTATACGCTTATTATTAACGAGAAAATAAAATTCCGCAACCCTTATTTCAAGCTGCCAATGTCACAATTTTTGCCTTAACTTTTCATACACTTTCATTTTATAATACTACTACTACTACTACTACTTCGCAGCTTCAGCAGTCACAGTACTGAAAACCATGAATATCCACGAAGCTCAGGTACTTCCACTACCCACCCACAGTCAAGAAGTATCCTCAGCTAGTTCCATACACCTCCCATTATCTCAAGTATCCTCAACTATTTCCAGTCACCTCCCATAATCACATCCTGAGTTAGTTCCACTACTCCCCCCCCCCCAAATAAACACAAAGTATCCTGAGCTATTGCGATTAACATCATATATCGCAACTTATCCTCATCCCTTAACCTCATTCCCTTCATCCTCTCGTTTTCTCATGGAGACTTTTTCAAGAAAACTTTCCCCACCAAATCCCGTATTCTAACAACCATAATAATAATAATAATAATAATACATTATTAATGTGCTGACTCGACAGCCACGAGGTCAATTACAGAAACAGCAAGAGTACAAAACAAGCACGTAAGCGATACATAAAAGCAAACAAAAACCGGTTAAGTCATCAGACATACGCTCCAGTCGCTCTTCGTAACTTACCGAAGACGCGCGGCATAACGAACACGGTGCATTTCAGTTCTTGCCTCTGCTGCAACAACAATAACAATATCCTCGACAAACGTGTGCTGCAAAGGGGACGGACTCTTGTTTTATTACAGACCTGATATCATAACGGGATGCGTTACTCATGCTGCCGGAGATGATGCGGTCCAATGGGTGATAACAAAAGACGTGCGGAGGAATGTACGTATTATAAAATTGCGAGAAATATGACGGAGTTGCTTATTTTCGCACAAAGCTATGTGATTTTGGAACTGTGATTCTACGTCTTAGTAACTGAGTAAAAACAGGCGATTTTTTTCTTGTTACATATTACACGAAGTACATAATACAATCAGTCACTTCAACTTACTGGAAAGTTAACTCTTGTCAACATGGCTATTATTCAAACACATTGAGACATATGAACTAGAACTTCAGTTTGGGCTGCCTCTGAACACTTGCGGTAAGCTGATAAAGAACAATGCATCAAGAGAGGCGGCACTGAAATAAAAGAGGCATACGGACTTGTTTCATTTCCTGTTTCTCAGTCCCTGGGCCTTGAGGTTTCCATAGCAGCGAGAGATTAAAGCAGTCACTACTGAGTTGTGCCCATCATCACAACTGGCCGAATCGGGTGGACGAGCGGTCTTAGGCGTGGGTGTACCACATTCATGAAGCAACTGTAGGTTCGAATCCCGCAGCAAAGCATGGATGTCCGTCTCTTGTGAGTGTCGTCAGGTAGAGGTTTATGCGACGGGCCTATCACTCGTCCAGACGAGTCCTACCGAGTGTCGTGTGTCTGAGTGTGAGCTGAAGCCTCAACGATGAGGAGACCTAGACCCGCTAGGGCTGTCCAGCCATGGGGGGAAAAATCATATTTACGATTTTATTGGTAGTTATTATTACACATACAAGGACGGCATGGAACAGGAGGCTAGGTGGTCCGTCGAAGTCTGTCAAGACGTGATGAAACAAAAATCCCCGCCTGGAAACGAATCACACGTGTCTAGTCCGTACAGTCACTATACTGACTGACCTGTCAACAAATAAAAACAAACAACTTTTTCTCGCTTATGACAAATACGGGGAACCGTTCTAACATTACCTATGCAAGCGTACACATTGACGTCATATACGGTAAATCGATAGTGGGTGCTTGAGAGCCACAATGAAAGATCATTTATCCGTGGATTGTGGTCATTTATGAACTGTGTATAAAACAGCAATATCAACAAGTCATGTATCCAACACGCTGCACATCCAGTACTCCATAGCAACCAAATTTCGATGTGAAACATTCCCAAAAATGTGTTGATCTAGGTGAATATACGATCCAAGCGTTGGAGACGGGCGGAACAAATAAACCTTTCAAATAAAGAACAGTGGTTACTATACTACTTCCCGCTTTACACTCTGAAGCATGAACTTCAATGAAGTAACATTTTAAACAAGTACCCACCAACTATAAAACATAGTGCGTCTCCATTACAAAGGCAACCGGTAAGAATTGTTTAGGGGCAAAATTACTGTTTGGTTTGCAAATCACAAGAAACATATTTAATGTTAGAGGGTGTGGAACATGTAGTTATCACTGCGCAATGAAAAGCTGGCATCTGCTCACATACTGCCACAATGTCTTATACGAGATTCTCACAACAGCGATTATTTCGCTGAAAGGCATTAACCAGCTGGTCCTGGGTGCAGCCAAATCACCTGCAGTACAATTGCTGGCTACTGCACACGAGTATCCAAGTGCCATTATACAGCGTGTCCATGACACCTGTCATTCTACTGTTTGCTGCTACTACATACAACTATTCCGCCTGCCATCATACAGTATGTCCGTTAACACCTCTAATTTCACTGCTGGCTACTGCACACGAGTATCGAAGTGCCATTATACAGCGTGTCCATGACACCTGTCATTCTACTGTTTGCTTCTACTACATACAACTATTCCGTCTGCCATCATACAGTATGTCCGTTAACACCTCTAATTTCACTGCTGGCTACTGCACACGAGTATCCAAGTGCCATTATACAGCGTGTCCATGACACCTGTCATTCTACTGTTTGCTGCTACTACATACAACTATGCCGTCTGCCATCAAACAGCACGTCCACAAATGATCCTTACGTTTTTATTGCCGCATTAACCAAGGTTACGTTTGCGAAGAGTTAAGCAATGCACACCATCTGAAAGAGCATCAAATAAAGTGTTGCGAACGTGCTAATAAAATTCAATGTCTGCGCCACGAATGACTCGAGCAATGTCAAACCAATACTCGACCTCCTGCCTCGGTTTATAGAGAACACTGTGGTCAGTTTTCGCACAGACCTCTCTTATCCGTGTCTGGATCCGTTCTAGTGTCGTCAACAATGGAGGGGAATTGATATTTAACCATAAAAGAGAGCACAAGAGGGTGAGATCTAGTGATATCGGGGGTAATTTCACACCTATTTTGGAAGTATCTCGCCCCGAAACATCAATTTCTTACAGAAGTATGGTGGAACTCGTCATGTTGGTTAATGAAGTCTGGAATGTCGCCCTATAACTGTGGCAATATCCAACGCTGTACCATGCCTAGAGAAACAAATCTGTCATTGTCAACCGCAGCTCATTACCTTTCGGCCATAAATGCTTGGTAGGCTGCAACCTAGGCAAATAACTGAAGCCTTCAGAGTTGCTCTTTACACCTGATAGAAATTTCAACTGTTCCTTAAACGTGCTAAGAGAAATACACGATTAAAACCGTAAAGATTATTGGCGGACGCCCTGTGTGATACCGTCCTGTCACGCAGTTTTCTTATGCTCACAACATTCTCATCCTCTTATGCTTTCAGCCGAGACAATATCTCAACAATGGTCATCACTTCTTGTCGAGGGATGCTATCCATGTTATAACTGCCGTTTCTTGGTCTGATAACAGTGTATCGACTACAGAGGTTATATGGCATCGAACGGGGCATTAGGAAGATGACAGAAGAGGAAGAGTAGTCACAAGATGGGTGTAAACGCGTCCATTAAACTGGGACAAGTCACGTCCATGTGCTTAACTAGCACCACGTCACGTGGCGCAGAGGGAAGTTGGGATATGGCATTTTTAGCCTCAGCATTAGACGGAGGCAAGTTCCGTGATGTGTTTGGTCACAAGGCCTACTCCTATCCTAAGTGAAGATCAGTTTTACCTGCCCTCTGTCTCACGCCATGTTTGCACCCTAAAGTAACTCTACGACCGTTTCCACACATCATTCACAGCCACCCTCACACTCTTCATCGTAGGTTCCTACCAACACAATTACACGGGCAAAACAACATTAAAGGAGTTTTATCATAATACATGAAAAAAATCGCGTTCAAGCTTCCTAGACTGTGACTGGTAAATAAGTTCTGAGACATTTAGTTTCCGACATACGCGCCACCGTCAAATGGGCTAACACACTTCCCAGCAGTGTTGTCCAGGCGACAGAGGGTTCTGTTAGGTGTACTTCAAGATTTAGTGTACAGCACGTCTTAGTTGTGATCGAAGGATCATGAAATATACACAGGACGAATACTGCGGCATGCTCTTCTACCTCGGTTCCTTTTACAGTCATCCAGAGTGCTCTTACTTTTGATGGCTGCAGCAGCGTCTTTGCCACACACGTCTTACCGTAACACCTATGAATGCGGGTGGCCAACGAAATGTACGATAATCGGTCAATGCAGAACAGCCCCTTCAGCTGTGGAACGAGGGCTGTGACGAAGTTCGCACGTTTATCACACGAGAACTGGGGCTATCGCAACCGACGCTCCCCGAATTACTTCTTTAACAACTAAATGGATATACGCCAATGCTAGCAGAACGAAAGTGTTCTAAGATGCTCGACCTCTACATCTACTGCACGCGTAAACACGGGGCGATCACAGTTTCAACATTTCACACCTAATGGTAACGTTCATCTCGAAAACTACATGTCTCAGTATACCACACTGCTCACATATTAAACGGAATCACACAATAGAGAGGTTCAAACATTTTTCACCCTGCACGCACGCGCGCACATACAAATTGTTTCCGGATCCTTAAATTTTGAGACTGAATTTGTCTCTAGGTTCTTTTTACGTGTTTTCCATGCCGCTGAACTTGGAACAAGGGTAGCTATAAATAAATAAACTACTGTCACCTTCGCCAGTTACGTACAAATTTATCGCTTCAACATGAGAAAGAATAATGAAAGGATATGCTACACTATCCTTTAATTTACCAACTGTCGTGCACTGCACTGCGTTTCTTCATTCGCATATCAGGTCTTGCTCCTACGCGCTCCGAAAAGCGTGGTAGGAGTAAGAACTGATATGCAAGTGAAGCATCACAGGGCAGTGCACGACAGTTGGTAAAACAAAAAGGATAGTGTAGACCCATACTTCTCAATCCATTTTAGCTCACGGAACCCTAAAGAAGGCTACAGAACATACTGAGGAACCCATGCCTGTCCACAATCAGTCAAATATAAAATTGTGTTTATCTTTTATGTACATTACAAGTAGAAAATCAACGGCTAAACTCAAACTCGCTCTACAACCGGATCGTTTCGCCTGAAATATTGACTCTGTCCATGGCAAGCTCTGCTGAGTGACATGACTGCAGAATCAGGAAGCTTCTGGACTGAAGCAGCGACTGATTTCGAGCTATCAGTGATGGAATGATTAGTGTCGAACGTGGTCACACGGAGTTTCATTTGTAGATACAAGCTTAGGACCGCCAATAAAACTCTTCAAACTCTTCCGCCGTTACGCATATTCGTCTTTTGGAACCCCTGACAACCTTCTGCGGAACGTAATTTGAGAAACAATGGCGTAGATCACGGTGCACGGTAGTTCGACATTACAATAGGAAATGGTACTGTTTAGCTGTTCTACACCATTTTAAATTTCATGTTCACACTACTGCTTTACACAATTAGCAACATAAATAAACCATCAAACAACACATCAGTACATGAGACTACTGAATAAAAGCTTGAATACCGCCCACTTCACATGTTCAATCATCACGTGACCAATCTCATGAGGCAATACCAAGACTGATTCAATACAGTTGCACTTATTCCATCATACTATGTTCCATAACTACCAATCACTTCTAAAATAATGCGGTTGGTGATCTGAATGGATAGCAGAGTTGAACCAACCCTTGGATTTGATAAAACAAACATAACTAAATGCAAGAAGGATATTTCACTGCCAGTCCTATATATAGTTATTCTATTGTACCTGTAATGTATATAAAACACTATCACTATCCTATATATAGTTATTCTATTGTACCTGTACTGTATATAAAACACTATCACTTGATAACTTGAATATTCTGGTTCCCAAAATGGCTAATAAAAAAATGCAGGTCTGCCACACATTTTAGTAACATCACATAATGGTGTAATGTGCCTACCAAAATAGCACATTTTTAGAAACCTCGACAGATTTGCCAGTGCCTGAACACCACGATAAAAGAAGAAATGATTAAACCTCTGAACACATTCCTGGGCCTTAACATTAATTGTAACTCCAAAGGCCTGTGACAATACACACAAAACGTATCTGACTTTCTGCAAATAACAGTATCTATCACAACCCATAAATTAGATCTATCCTTTTGTATACAGTCATATCTACAACAACAAAAATATGTAACCACCGGACCACAGGGAAGAGTCTGTCTTGAGAAGCTGGTTTTCTTGAAGCTGTTTAAACAGTTACATGCTTTTATGCAAGAACATAAAGGTCCATAAAAACATCCAGGACAGTCTGCCACTGGACTTAACCTATGACCAATGACTGCAGTCCACATCATCACATTACATTTCTTTAAAATCTACAGCAAACCTTTACCATAGTAAGTACCCTTCTTATGTCCTTCACAATGCCTAGGTTACCTAAGAAAATGACAACAATAATTACAAAGCTGGAAAGGAATAATTTGCACCAGAGTGCAGTTTACTGATGTGTAGTAAGCGACTGATGTGTTTTAAATGTTTTGTATGTATTGCCTGATGATGATTACTTGGGAAATGAAACATGCTGCAATGTAGAGTGTCATTTATTAAACTGAATTGTATTTGACTAACACAATGTTACTATTATTTTACATGAGTACTGATGTGTTCTACGCACCCTAGCATCCTGAATTCACATTCAAGTGTACACAAATTTCATACAGGCAGCATGTGTTACTGTGATTACTACCATCACCATTACTCTTATTATTACTATGGTTAATATTAATTTTCTTATTTCCCCCTAAATTTCATATTCTTTAATGCTTCTATACACTGTCTTATTTTATTTTTACCTTTCTCTACAGCTGTCCTGTAACTGACTACACTGGTTGTCAAGCACTTTAATATACAAACTGAAATAAATATTTTTTGATAACCATAGTTACCATATTTCTGAACATGTGCAGGTTTTTGCTCCCATCTCTACTGCTTTAAATTTCATATATTTTCATTGAGTTTTGTGACACTATTACTGGCAGGTGAAACAGGCTCACTGGATCAGATCCTCCACATGTCAACACCCGCTTTAATAAACTATCACTGGTAATGAATGAAAAATTTATCTTCTAGTGAAATTTGCCCAATATGTATATTGGAAAATGCCTTGTTTTTTACAGAATTAAGGACAGTAACAAACATAAACTTACCCCGATCGTATTGAAATGATATAGATTGTAAATAAAAAAATTAGAGAAATATCCATTAAAATAATGTCCCCTTTTCACACAGTTTTATTACTGTGCTCCCTGCAATGTATTTGACAAGAAAGATTTTTCTCACAAGTGGTAAATAATAAAAACAAAGAAAAATAAAAGGGTGCACTGGGCAATAACTAACACAAGAGTGTACAAATGAAACATAATTTGACTTGTGATGACTCACACATACCTGGGGCATGTAATGTACAACACCTTTCATGTGTTATTACCTGTACTACACATAAACCTTACCAAAAAAGAATAATGTTCAAGGTAACTTGATATTTAAAGGCAAGTTTTACAATAAATATTAGTGCTAAAAGACTTTCTCCAACTTGTAACAGAGTTTAAAATTTAAAATATACGCCTCTTGATTTAAAACAACGGTCCATTTAATTAAGCAAGTGTGTAGCTATGTTCATCTCTTGATATTAAATGAACCTCCTCAATGGACTAAGTTAACATAACCACTGACATCTTAATGAAAAGTAATCACTTTCTTCACATGTTAATTTACCTCTTATAGGTATTACATACTGTAATCAGAATATTAGAAACTGTTAACTACTGCCGATGGATTACAATGGTGAATTGCACCCTTTTCATAGGATGTCAGACCATGATGACATGACAATCTGACATCCAACCACCTACCGAAATAAATTCAGCGGATCACAGTAGACACCTCAATGAGTTCAACAAAGAAAATAACAATTATTAATGATTATTAGTGACAAAAAATACTGAATATGGCAACATTTCACACATAACAACGCAATCTGAATTTGACAACTATCCAATTCAGATAACTCGAGTCATTTGAACACAGACATGTCTTTCATAATACATTATAAATCAAACAAATAAATAAGCCAGTACCATACCTTCACAGATCTTCTATCCTACAGGGTTGGCAAGAGCTTCACCCGAACTTATTTGCTTGAAGCACTCGACTCCCTTTTAGCACTGATTACACCGCCATGTCTTGACACCAGAAATTCTTTACTTTTAACACCGGTACTACATTTTCACCCTTACTGTTGTACTTATATTTTCTCCACTACTAATTTAGGAATAGAACTTTGTTTATCACAAATACAGCTATTTTAAGTAAATCTTTCTACACTTACCGTTAACTAGGGCGATGGCTTCCACACTTCCGTCGACGCATGCGTAAAGATTAGTCAACTCCTCTTCTCTTCCGGTTCATTGTGACCAATTTGGTAGAAAGAGACATTAGCAGTTTGAATTATCAATTCGAATAAAGGTACACATGCGTTTCAAATAGATTAAAATTATGAAAGAATAGCATCATAACACCAAATATTCCTCACTACCTTGCATATACTAGCATTAAGTACTCAAAACTTAAACTTGCCCAGTAAGATATGTCACACAATTTGTAAGAAACCAGCTACATTGATGTTGCCTACCCTTACGGAAGTTCAAGTTCGATATGTATAGGAAACAAGAGATTCATGATTTGCAGACGTAATGTCAAACTTCTAAGTACAAATTTATGTAACTTGTGTTGCATTTGTATGTTTTCACTGCCTCCTAAAAACGAATTCTATACAGCTTCAGTACCCTTATTTTTTCTAGCATTTGCACTGTTTTTACAACACATAAGTACATTCTAACGGTACATTATTTTAACTTGCAATTTGGTGTTATTTTTCTTTGATCACTCATCAAATATGCTGTAAAATTACCTGAGGCAAGTTTCTGTTCGTAATCCGTGGCTTAGATTATCTGTGGTTTGCTGTTCAGGATTTCATCGTTAACGCTAATATGAATTAGTAGTAATCGTCATAGACACAAGGTGCGTACGAGATTATGAGCGTCAGACCTACGGTTCCATATATATATATATATATATATATATATACATGTCCCATTGTTTTATACGGAACAGCATACTATACTGCCGCTTCTGCTGCTCGATGTAGAGCGTATCAAGGTCCAACTCTTATTAATAATTTTACATAGTGTTTAATACATAATTATTTGATGTGTATACGTCCTGATGGTCATCTTACAGGAATCGCAACATTTGATCACCTGATTAATATGTGGTAAGGAGTACACAGCAGTAAGCTCCTCAATATGTAGTTTTCTCCACACCCCTGTTACCTCATTCCTGCATATAAACCCTGTACTGTCACCAACAACTGCCTCCAGCTATTAGATAACCTCCAGGAAAATGACTCTCCAGCTTATGTACCGAGTAAAATTTAACGGCCTGGAAAGGACTACCGCAGTGCTGTTAAAGTCAGAAGTGCCTGTGTGAAAGGTGATCAGCAGGTGACTAAAAACATCTACAAAACTCATTTTCATAATGCCAATTTCAACAATCCAGACATGAAAAACAACTGTACTATTCCAGTTATAGTCAAAAGACAGGCCCTCACAAGCAAAAATAATCTCATAAATAGGCAAACAGTAAGTTTTTCTCAAAAAGGATCATAAGGTTTTGATTATCGGATATAGTCATGCCAGACTTTGTGCAACAAACATCAGATCAAATAAAGGATAACTACAATATCCAAGGACAGGTGAAAGCAGGTGCAGGAGCAGGTATATTAGTGGACACAGCCAACAGTGATACTGCAAACTTAACAAAAAAAATTGATGTTGTAATATTTTGTGGTGGTGCTAATGACGTTGCAAAAAACAAGTCTAAAATGGCCCTGAGACATATAAGAAACTTCACCAATCGAATAAATGTACTAATATTATCTTAGTAAGTGCTCCACATAGGTATGACTTAATGCAGTCCTCATGTGTAAACAATGAAATTAGATCGTTCAATAGAAAACTAATGAAAAGTGCAAGAGCATACCAACATGCATCAACCTTGGAAATGAGTACCAATAGGAAGCTTTTTACAAATCATGGTCTGCATCTAAATGGCCTAGGAAAAGAAGTGCTACCCAAACAAATAGTCTCTCACATATATACAGTACTAGACCAGAAAAAGGACCTCCTGATAATCTTAAGCTGGAATTCAGATCTAAGTTACACAGATACACATCAGGGAAGAGTTATAAATAGAACATCCACCAGAATAAAGAAGGCCCCATCAACAAAATCTGATGATTTTTACGGTAAATGCAGACCTTAATGTGGGAGGTGATACTGACATTAACCCCTTAAATGCTGAGTTAAATCCCATCTGCCATCTGCTGGCATTATTAGGAGCTCACAGTATTCTCCACGTTAGCTGGATAAGGGTTAGCCACAAAAAAAAAAAAAGTCAAATATTGCCCTAAAGTAAAACAACTTAATAGCGGTATGGTCTATTTCAAAATCTTTCACAAAAATATAAGAGAATTAGGAAAGAAAGCAGTAGAACATCTGCATCCAGACTTCCCTCATGTTTTGTGCCTGACAGAACATTACCTAAAGTACTTACAATTGGAAAAGTTTCATATTGAAAACTGTAATTTAGGAGCCTGTTACTGCAGACACGTGAAAAAGGTGGAGTGGCTATTTTTATTCATAATAGTCTTAAGTTTCTCAAATATTGTGGCTCAACATTGTAAAGAACAAGATATAGAAATATGTGTTTAAAACTTTCATTTGATACTCTGAACATCTGTATATTAACACTCTACAAAGCCCCTTATGGAAATTTTGGCAGCTTCTTACTCAAGCTCGACACAATTCTTCAATCAATATACACACCCAAGCTACACTTCATTATCTTTGGGGACGTAAACATCAATTACCTAAATGAGAGTGAAAACAAAAACCAACTGGACAATTTATTACTATCTTGTAATTTAATTAGTATTATTGACTTCCTGATGAGAGTACAAACTACCTCTGCCATTGCAATAGACAACATTTTTATTGATGTATCTGAACTTGAAAGGTACATGGTAACTCCTATTATAAACAGTATGTCTTACCATGATGCACAGTTATTAATAATTAGTACTGATTATTCCCATGTCCCAATACATAAACTTAAAAACCATTAGAAAAATTAACAAGTTCACAATATCTGATTTTATTGATAAGTTGAGCTGCGAATCATGAGATTCCATCTTTAACAGTGAAGATATAAATGCTATGTTTAATTCCTTCTTAAATATTTATTTGAGAAAGTAATCAACAGAAATAATGATAACAACTGGATCACTTCAGGCATTAGAACAGCATGTAGACATAAGAGGGAACTGTACTCTATATACAGAAATAGTAATAATCTGGAATTAAAAAGACACTACCAAGTATACTGTAAAATACTGTCTAATGTAATTAAGGAGGCAAAAATAATATATTATGACAAAAAAATAAAAAATAAAAAAATCAAGCAGTAAAGGTAAAACCACTTGGGATATTATTAAGAAGGTAACTAACAATCAACACTCATACTGATATACAAGAGCTAACAATAGACAGCGAACACTTAAAAGATCAACAACATATAGCAGAAGCCTTTAACCACCACTTCTCGACTATAATTGATAAAACAAGTAAAAATAATGCAAAGAACAAGACCAATAATGAGAAAGCTCCTACTTTCCATTATTATCTAGAACAAAATTATGTTCATCCTCCCCATCTTTAGTTGTCAAGACATTTTCAACCAAGGAAATCACTTCAATAATTAAAGCACTAAAACAAAAAACTCTCATGGGTTTGATGAGATCTCTATTAAATTATTAAAAATTAATGCCACTTACATATGTTCACCAGTCACTTATATTTGTAATAAGTCTATCTTGTCATGAATTTTTCTTGACCATATGAAGTTTTCAATTATAAAACCTATTTATAAGAAAAGAAACAAAATGAATCCAACAAACTATAGGCCCATATAATTATTGACTTCTATCTCGAAGGTTTTTGAAAAAGCCTTATGTATTAGACTAACTGAACATTTTAATACTAATAAATTACTTGTGGGAAACCAGTTTGGTTTTAAGAAAGGCATAGCAACTGAAGACACCATTTTTAAACTAACAAGTGGAATATTAAACACTTTAAACAATAAAGCAACAGCTGGCAGCATCTTTTGTGATCTGGAGAAAGATTTTGACTCTGTGAATCATGATATATTACTGTCCAAACTACCGTATTATGGGATAAGTGGCAAGGCTAAATTATTACTTGAATCTTATTTTTGGAATAGGTATCAAAGAGTTCAAATCACTAACTCGTATTTAAATTCCAACACAGTTTCAAAATGGACCATAATAAAATATTGGGTGCCACAGGGCTCAATTTTAGGCCCATTGTTGTTCCTAGTGTACATTAATGACTTACCCAAGGCTGTAGAACGTAAAGCTCTTCCTATTTTATTTGCGGATGATACCAGTATTTTACTCACAAGCCGTAACAATATACAAATGCAGAGCGATCTTAATTTTGTCTTTGAACAACTAAATAAGTGGTTCAAATCTAATCAGCATTTTTTAAATTTTGACAAAACTTGTTTTATTAAATTTTTTAGTAAAATTAAATGCACCTCTGAAATACAAATTAAATATGAAGATAAACAATTAAGCTTAACAAATGAAACAAAATTTCTTGGGCTATTTATTAACAACAATCTTTCCTGGAAAACACATTGAATGCATTAAGTCCAAACTAAGCTCAGCTTGTTATGCTTTGAGGTTAGTAAAACCTTTTGTAACAATAAATACTTTGAGAATGATTTACTATTCCTATTTCCACTCTGTAATGACCTATGGTTTGTTATTCTGGGGGAACTCCCCAGACAGTATAAAGATTTTCAGGTTGCAAAGAAGATTATTAGAATTATGACAGGCTGTAGAAGTGCAGATTCATGTAGAAAATAGTTTATTAACTTGGAAATCTTACCTCTCCCATCTCAGTACATTCTTTCCCTTCTTTTGTTTATGTTAAGAAACAAGAATCAATTTCTGGTAAATTCTGAGATACATCACAATGACACCGGACAAGCAAATTTCCACCAACCTTCTGTAAACGTGACTAAATACCAGAAGTGAGTGTACTATTTAGGTGTTCAGGTGTTTAATATGCTTCCCTCTTACATAAAAACAGAGTTTGATAATTCCAAGAAATTGAAAGTAATTTTACAAAAATTTTTATTAAAAATTCCTTTTATTCCTTGGATGAATTTTTTGAACTACAAAAAAGTTAATTCCACACTTGGACAGACATATGAAAGATTTGGCATGCTTGTTCCTCTTTTTTATCTACCTATCTGTACAATTTATTGGTTTGTATATGTGATTAGCTGAAGGTTTTATTCATTGAAGAATAAAAAACCAACTATATGTCACTTGTTATATTTACTTTACTTCTTAGATACTAAACATGTTTCAGGCATTAATATGTCCATCCTCAGGAGTTTGCGACTGTGTTGTTGAACTACCACATTGGCTGTATTGTTCTGCAACGATGGAGAAGTTAGCGTTAGCGTAAATTTTGGTGTTTAGTGGTGTGTGTTTGGTGTGATATGTTATGTCGCTTTGTTTTATTCATTATTTGTAACACAGTGAACTAATTTCTTTTCAATAAGTACCCTTAAATGGTACTTGTGCATGCCACTATTTTACTATATTTTATCATACTGAATAATTCATATTGTGCTGAAACATCAAATCTGTATTAGACCATGTGATTGTTTTACACTTTTGTGTTGGTTTCACCTTTCGATTCCTAAAAATGTGACTGTTTCCATATCCATATGGATCTTGTAATACTGTGCGGATCTACGGAAGGAAAATAAATGATATGATGTTACCTCATACCTCTTAGGCCCAAATATTTTCCTCAGTACCCTATGCTCAAACAATCTGAGCCTATGTTCCTCCCTCAATGTGAGCAACCAAGTTGCCCACCCATACACAACAACAGGCCAAATTATAGTTCTATATGTATTAATTATTATATTTTTATACAGCAAGCTGGAAATGCATCAAATGACAGCAAGCATTCCCTGACTTCCATATGCTCTTAATTTCTTCCTGACAAGAATTTTGATTTAGTTTTTATTTCAAAGAACACTGCACAATATATATTTTTTATTTTAACAATATTTATATTGTAATCTCTCTTACATTTATATCATCCTCAGGGAGTTCCAAAGTTGTACATCGCTAAAGTTATGTAGTGTCTATATTATTAAAATATCATTAAAAATTTATCAAATTAAAATATTTATGTGGTTGTTGGTGATAAACTGTAGTCTATGTGATTTTTACAATGTAATTTGTGTCAGTAATATGTTTACATGGCCATATATACATTTGTGTATTCCTGTGTTGTTGTTGCCTGTGTGCTGGGGTGGTGACTACAGTGATGTACAACTTTGGAACTCCCTGAGGATGGTACAAATATATTGAATCATGTAGGAGTGATTATAATATAAATATTGTTAAAATAAAATAAAAAAAATATATATAGTGCATTTTTGGTTGCAATAAAAACTATATGCTAGATGCATGGTACATACATAAAAATAAAATTTTGATTGTTAGGTTTGTTGCCAAATATTTTAACTCATCCACCCTTCCAAAGGCACTATTATCCATCTTTATATTATGATTTCATCTTGAATTCTGATCTTGAGACATGACCATGTACTTAGTATTATTAAATTCAACTTCAACTTTAATAGTATTCCAAAAAATCCATATACAGGAGTACATTCAACGTATAATTCGGCATTTAATTCCATTCCAGTCTCATTACTAGCAACTACTAAAGCTTCTGTGTTCTTCTTTATAATTTGTATGCTTCTGCCCTATATATGAACATCACTGGCATAAACTAGCAGCTGATGCATACCATTTAATTTCAAGCCATCTTGGTGTACCTGAACCCTCCTAATGGCATACTCTGAAGCAAATATGAAAAGCAATGGCAATAGAGTATCTCCTTGTTTCAAACCATTCCTAATATGAAACATGTCAAATTCCTGCCTACCTGGACTCTGCTAAATATTTCAGTCAGACACAGTTTTATTACCCTTACCAGTTTCATGGGGATACCAAACTCAATGAGAATATTATACAAGACCTCGCTCCTAATTAAATCATTAGCTTTCTTGAAGTCTATAAAGAGTTGATGCACTGCTTCATTGTATTTCCAATATTTTCAAGCATATGACGAATGCAAAATACATTATCAGTAGCTGACCCTGTTGCATCGAAATCCACACTGATGATCCCCAATAATCTCCTCTGCATATGGAGTTAACCTTCAGAACAGGATATTGGATAACATTTGGTATGTAGTTGGCAAAAGTAATGTGTCCCTGTAATTACTAGAGTTTGTTTTATCACCCTTCTTATAGAGAGGTATAATGATCAACTCCTCCCATTCCTCAGGCAATTCCTCATTGTTCCAAATACAAATAATAAGTTTATGAATCTCACAGTGAATTGTTCTTCCCCCCCCCCACCTCAATCAATTCTGGCACTGCTATGTCATTCTGTCCTCCTAATATTAACCCTTTGTACATTCAATAGCTGGAAGAAATAGCTCCTCCACCTAGCCAAACCACTATGGGAGTCTGCAAACAAATCAACCTTCTCATCCTTTACTACATTAGTTCTGGTGTGGTAACCCCTTCTTAAAGTCATTGATGCTCTGTTACAAGTCCCTAATATTTTTTTTCTTACTGTTAGTTTCAAGTTCATCAATTTAGCTTTAGGATATTCCTTCTTTTTGTTCCTGAAATGTCTTCTAGCTTCATGTCTTACATGGATGAAATTATCTAAATTGCTTTGGTTTGGATCCCGTAACCACTGCATTTTAGCCTGCTTCTTTTGATATAAAAATCTTTAACATTTTTCATCAGACCATGGTTATGCTACTTCAGTTCATACAGACCTAGACTCTCTTTAGCTGAGGTTTTGATATTCTCTTTAATGTTTTACTGAGCACTACTTATGTCCTTGCTATCATTTAAGTTCTCCAAAGGTGCAAACTTGTTTGAGATATTAATCTGATAATGTTTCATCTCTGACTCAGGTAGCTTCCTGAGATTCTTTCTGCATCAAACTTCTGTGTTGCTTATTTACTTGTTTGCCAATTTTCCCCAACTTTTGCAACTACCAGATAGTGATCAATATTGCAGTCAGTTTCCCTGAAAGATCATACATCCAGTATACTCCAATGCCATCACCTAACTATAAATATGTGATCAATCTGGTTGTGAGTCTTCCCATCAGGAGAGGTCCAGGTGTGTTTATGAATGTTTCAGTGTGGGAACATTGTGCTCTTAACAGCCAAATTTTTGCTATTCTAACACCATTGTGTTTAGTATCCTGATGCATCCTCTCATTCCCAGTTGTTAGTTTGATGATATCCCCTCTCACCAATTTTGCATTAAAATCTTCTAACAGAATTATCATATGGTACTTAGGAAAATGATTAAAAACCTGCTTTAATTCCTCGTGAAATCTGTCGTTTGAACCATCACTTTTCTTTTCAGTTGGTGCATGTGCATTTAAAGCAATGATATTGCACCAGTGACCTCTCAGGACTACATATATATATATATATATATATATATATGACATCCTGTCACTAACAAAGTCCACTCTCTCAACTGCTGTTACTATTTCTAGTGTACGAAAAATCCTGTTCCCAACTGATGATTTTTGCTCCCTTTTCCATAGAAAAAAAATATGATCCCCTGCTCTTACAGTGCTCCATTGTCTCACCTAACCTCTTGTACACCCGCTAAATCTAATTTATACTTTGCTAATTCCCTTGCTACTGTCATGACCCTGACCTCTACAGTCTCCTTACATTCCACATACCAAATCTCATGTCCCTTTTCCATTACTTGGGTTGAACTAACAGAGGCATCTGAGGTCATATTTTAGAAATGTAAGTATAGCCAGAAAAAATCATGCATTAACATAGCTGTCAATTCTTGACAGTTGACAATCTAATAATTATTTTACAGACACTTTATTGGCAGTTAATGTACAAATTAGTGAAAAACATGTATATGAAATAAATTAAATATAAAGAATATGTATCACAGTTAGAGCTGAATCAGACTGAACATAAAGTTTCTAATTTTATGGGTGGTTTTAAATGTTTATTGTGTCAGTTTGAATGTTAATTTGTGATTTAAATGCATCAAAATATCTTTTCTCACATTATTCAATATAAATCAAAGGTACTCTGGCTTTTGCTTCATAAGTACTTGTCAATTAACAGTAGTAACTAGACTTTTGGGATGTTACACCATGTTGGCCAGTTTACATGGCATAACATCCAAAAAGACCTGAATCCTCATCAACTCCACCACCACAACCTAAAATCTCACAACAAGCAACTAAATTCATCAGTATCCAAAACTCATGACTCTTGTGTATTAAAATTAAACTTACCAACAAGTTTTTTATTACCAAATATAAATGAACTATGGTCATTCAGATAATAAAATATAAAGGGACTTCATCTCTAATTACATAATCATTCAACATTTCTAATATGATACTTTTTTTTTATGGTACACAGAAACACTGAAACAGCTTCAACACATGACAGCAAAATGCCAAAGTTGCACACATGACTAAGTTTTCTTTTTTGTTTTGCATTAAGGTAAACCTCATTTCATTTAAGTGACCAACATAAATTAAACGATGGAACTGAAGTGTAAATATGGTCATACCTTAAGGTTGGGCTTTAAGTTGCATGCTACACATCACAATATTTAAGATGCCATCTGAAGTTCCAGCATGCAGTGATATAAGACAGTAATCTCTTCTTGTTCTGCTGTCATGTGAATTTAAAAATTATGTGGTAAAACTAGTCTTGCAGCTGTACAACAGTTCAGTTTAACTTTATGCAGGTATTGTTATAGGATACAACATCAGTCACCATAATCATAATCAATTTCGAACTTGATTTTAAGTTGTCAAACAAATTAAAACTTTTACCTGCATATTAATATTAAGTACAAGAAGGTAAAAATTATAGTTACAGGAATAATTAAGATATCCTATCCACAACACCCTGTAGTATTTATAAAATCATGTAACCTTTCAATAAAATTACAATGTCCCATCCACACCAAACAACTGAACTCTGCAATAATTATAAAAACTAACCCATATACCTTTCTTGGCATGCTACAGCCACTACCTCCAATCATGTCCCTGAGAACAGCAGTTGTCATGTGAATTTTATTGCATGGGAAGCTTGCAGAGGAGTCAAAATGCCAGCTTTAAGCTTGTAAGGAGGACTTGCAACTTTTGGTATCCTGACACACAATGAATAAAATTTGTCTTGAGATATTAGAAATTTGTTTCCTAATATTGTTTTTCTTTTCTTGCAAATAATGTGAATTGTTCACCTAAATTAAACCTTTCAGTGTCCCCAACCAATAATAATTGCAAGGATTTAAATCTGATGACATGAAAGGTCACATTCCACACGTAATCCACTGTTAGCTGAATACTTTTTCCAAGCCATTCATTATGATTACTGTGTGAGATATGGCATTGTCCTGTGTGAAATGACTTTACATTTTTCATTCTTCTGTTAACTGACTAAAGAATAATGTCACAATTAAATGAAATTAATGACAGGAATTTATTGTTTCTTCAAAAAACATGGGCCATTTGATTTTGCATGGGGGATTTTAACAACATCAAAACCTGAATTCTAGCTGGTTACATTCCCATTTCGTGTAAACCGTGCCACCTTGCAAGGTACTGTAAAGGAACACTCTTTGTTCAACAGAAAAGATATCTTGAATGCAGAGTCAACCTGCACTCTATGACTTGTAACACATTACTGAGCACTTATCTCACATTTTGGTGCTGATTTGATGAGGACCTTGCTGGCCGAGGTGCCTTTGCAGGTGGGCATTATACTATTTATCCTCAGGGACACAGTCAGATGTACTGTCTGTATAAAGAACATGTAAACATGAACAAATGATTTGAAGACATATGCATATACAAATAGGTCTACTTTCAGCACAACAAACTGCAGTTATCAAGCTACCATAATAAAATTTACAATCTTCCACAGTGCTGTATCATAGAATGGAAAAGTAATGCAATATTTCTTGAATTAACTCGAGAAATTTAGATACGGATATCGGATTTTACGGTTGGGAATACACCATACATTTTGTTTCAAATGTCTGAAATGTGTACAGGAAAAGAAAGAATTACCCTTTAGCATTCACCCTTAATATTTGAAAGAGCAATTAACCATTTATCAATTTACAAGAACCTTTTAAACAAAGTACATTAAATTAGAAGATCATATTTGAGTTATTGTGATGCACCGTTCATGTCAGAATAACTCCTAATGGAAGAACAATCTCAGTACAAGGAGGAGTATATGTACATGCAATTTTACTACATATATTTAACAACACTACACTCCAATCTTTTACCACACAAATATGGAATGTTTTGTTTTGTCCCATGAAAATTTTCACTTCCAAAGATAACCTACATGCAGCAATTTTTACATGGAATTATGTAATTCAGTTTAAACGGCTGAACAGAAAATTCTTTTAACTCTCCAGAATAACGTTTTTTGTATACTGTTTCAACGTTATTAAGTATACTCCAACACTTAATGTATTTTTTCAGTTTATGACAGACAATACCTTCTTGTGCAATGCAGTAAAGTATATAAGAAGATGGACAGATGAAGCATGGCCTACCCATTACACTACACATAACATACAAAGGCATTCTTCTGTCCATAATATCAATATAACAGTGTATTGATTTTTCTGTTCTGTTAATGAACCAAACTGCATTTATCTTAATTCCTTTACACACGCAAAGAGTGCTCTTACAGCTTGCTTAACTATTTCTGGGTTACAGATGATGTATATCACTTAGAAATGTCCTGACATGCACAGGAATGCTTTATGTTATCACCAAAATGTTTGTTATATATGTATCTCTCCCAGAAACATTTGAAGCTGTTATGTACCATTACTTAAATCAAAAATTCTTAAATATGACCTATGACAATACAAGATGGTGCATCATGCTGGCTCTTATAGCAAGCAGACCTCTCCATACACACCTACCACTGAGAGTACAGAGTTCCAATGATTTACTGTGTTTATGCCATCAGAATCCCAAGGCACACACAACAAAGAAGTAATAATTTACTGATAATTCTTCTGTAAGTTACTGTAGCAAATGCTGAGATATTTTCAAACTCTCAGAGTTCCATTTTGTGCAATACTCTCCAATTAGCACATAAAACGTGTATTGTACTTGACTACCCATTTTCTGTACATTATAAATGTCTTGATGCAACTGTAGACTACCGAAATGTACGGTTCAATTCACAGATGTAAATTTCTAAAATTATGTAACTGCATGAACTACTTCAACATTAATGAAGAGAGAGGAACCAAGATATAATTATTTCCAGGTCAAAGCAGCAATAGCCTGCTCACTCTGCACTTCAAACATGACATAAATGCAAAGGATACATCCTCATACACATAGTCTGTAGTTTATTTGGCCCATATCTTTGGTCACTTCATGTCGGCTACCTTACTGCATGGAAACTGACTGACTAAACGAGATGCCTACACCCATCTGTTACAGAGGTTGTTTTGTCTGTAGATGTAAAGTCAGTCTGTCTTCAGTCATAATGGGAATACCATTATGTCATGTGTTTGTGTACAGTGCATATTTGAAACACCACTCCTACAACAACTGTTATAAGTTCAGAAGAAAGTTATGTTCCAAACTTGAAAACAATTTTCAAATATATTAAAAGGTCTCAAGAAACGGGTTAAATCCTGGACAGGACAAGGATATGCAGAAGACAAATGCTAACAGAAAAAACTACATGAAATTGGTGTTAGATTGGAGACATCTCTCAAGGAAGTCACTGGTTGGGCTTGTACAGCAAACAGGCACATGTGCATCATCAACACAAATTACAATCAAACTGCTGCATTTACATCCATATAAGACAGCCATGTTTCATAAGCAGTACAACACAGATCATGAAGCAAGACTGAATTCTGGCAGCTGGTACCTAGTGCAAAGCATAATGGAGAAATAAATCCCGCACTCATTTTGTTCAGTAATGAAGCTCTGCTTCATCTCGGTGGATACACGAACTCACAGACTAATGAGTGTTGGTCTGCAAAAAATCCCATGTCAATCTATGAAATGCCATTATATGATGTTAAGGTCAGTGTGTTTATGAATACACCTAGGATTATTGGGCCTATTTTTCTTTTTTGAGAGCATAATTCACACCAGTATGTGCACACATTCTGACACCATTTTTTGAACACCTGTCTGATTAACCTTTACGCAACGGGATTTAAATGGCTACAGTCAACCTTCGCGTATGACATTATTTTCGCTTGGCATTTAAATTTTTGTACATGGTTTACAAAAAACTTTATTATTTCAGGAACCAAA
>Ga0131853_10005277_pt1 | contig 23290 bp, 17 predicted proteins | sample TergutLab28metaG_FD_92764 | JGI IMG/M metagenome (GOLD analysis project Ga0131853, IMG submission 92764) | Labiotermes labralis P1 segment gut microbial communities from Petit-Saut dam, French Guiana - Lab288 P1 (version 2) (version 2) | ecosystem: Host-associated > Arthropoda: Insects >...
ATGTATTTGTGTATATATATATATATATATATATATATATATGTGTGTGTGTGTGTGTGTGTGTGTGTGTGTGTGTGTGTGAAGGTATGCATGCACGTCACAGCGGCATGTCTCACTTAACCTTTTGATGCCTAATGTCAACTATAGTGGTCGTACCGCACCGCTAACCTACAAAGTTGTATTATATATATTCAACAAATATAGGTACTGAATATTTTAAACGTGGTATATACTCTCCTTTTTTTCTCTTCAAAATGCAGTTTGTTTCATAATTCTAACGTATTTGGTTCCTGTATTATTCACATTTTATATACAGAATGTGCTAAAATTAAAAAAAAATAATTCCGGCGCCGAACGGTTAAAGAATGTGACCTAACTTATACTTCAAGTGTAAAAATGCCTGGCGCTCTACCTGCACTTCCCCTGTACATTTTTGTTGCGGTGTTTAAAAGAAAGATTGGCTTTATTTTCATCTTACTGGTGTCTCAATCTGTCCTTTAGTTTTCTCAAAACCTTAGATGTTTCAGCCAAGGAATTGTCCAGAGTGTTTGCCACTTGCCATACACTGTCAAAGTACAGTATCATACAAGATTGTGAATATATGTATGTCGTTCCGACGTTGCGGTATCTGTCGGTAGGCGCTAAGGCTGTCATACTGTGTTACTGTACTAAGTTTAACTTTTAGAAAAGTCTGTATTTTATTAACACAGCTGCATTAGTAGTCACCAACAGGACCACAAGTTGACAGCAATAAAGGGCAGTGGGAATTATATAGGCTTCAGCCGGTATTGCAATTCAAACTTCCAGAAAAGCGTTCAGTATTTGTGTATTCTGTGGAGTCGAAATATAAAACTGTCCCCCAGGGGCCTGTCAGTATCTAACAGTGGACTCTGAAGCTGAAGACGAGAATTGCGAACATATCACTCTGGAATGTCAATGGGCTTTATAAGGTAGGTAAAGGTAAAGGTCGTGTTCACTTTAGAACGGGCCACGAAGCCCCAGAGAGGGAGTAGAGGTATAGCTATACTCTTTCCTTAACCTGGGCGCTAGATGAGGGTGGACGGTCAACGCCACGCCCCGACCGCTTTACCCCCCGGGAAAGACCCGGTACCCATTGTGTCGGAGGCTGGGTGGGCCCCAGGACCGGTCTGGACGTATGCGAAAAATCTCGCCCCCCCCACCGGGATTCGATCCCCGGACCGTCCAGCCCCTAGAGAGTCACTATACCGACTGAGCTACCCCGGCCCATCATTATACGGTAGTAACTGTGTAAATAACGAGTGATTGTTTTCCCAAGCAGCATTAAGAGGTTGCTTGTTTTCAAAGAAACAAATTATGTTTTTGTGAGGACCACGCCGAATTGTTATGCTTGTTTTATTTTTTTTAACCTGAGACGTCAGAGGCACAAAATAATTGCGCATTTTGGATGCCAGTGGAATGTGTCCAGGTTTAGCTGTTTGATATTTGGCTACCTTTCTGACAACTTGTGTACGCAATGCCATGTAGCTACAAACTGAATCTTTCCGAATACCAGGCACAATCTTACATCCAGATTTAACCTCATGCCTTGTGTACTTGCAGACAGGTGAGCTAGAAAGAAAAACTGCCGGTTACGAAGAGCGCAGCAAACATTTTTCCTTCTTTCGTTTTTCTTCACTCATCTCGAAATTCCCGAGGATTACTGAAAATTGCACTGGATGCAAACTGCGTGTTACGTCTTTAGTTACTACCTCATTCCAAGCTTTTATTCGCTGTGGATGAAATTGTGCGAAACAGCCCGAAAAACTCACAGAAACTTGGACCGGTGTTCCAGTAAGGAGTCCGATATTCGTGTCCGGTTCTGGACAAAGTTTCGAAATTTTTTGACCAGTTGTGTGTAAAAAAGTCCTATTAACAAATATCATGCCGGTCTATTCAGAAATTCCGATATTTTTAAATGCTATAAGATGTAAAGAAAGACAGAGTTGGGGTGTAAAGGGGGCGCATTTTTTTTTGAAAAATTTCCCTTGTTAACAACCCGAAAATAAAATGTTGAAAAATATAAAACCAGCCATTTTGTTCTCTTAGTTCACTTTTACCTTCCATTAGCAATACAGTGGTGATTCTGAACGCGGCCTTTCGCAGCAATAAGAAATCTACTTCATGTCCACGCTGTGTATTTAGGATATGTACTTTATATGAATCTTATAACACACAAATATTATTGGTTAGAGACAATTAATTGGTTGGTGTTTGTAACTAAAACTGACAGCTTTTTCTTCAGTTACGAACCAAAATTTGACATAATTAATCGGTTGGTGTTTGTGACTAAAACTGAGAGCTTTTTCTTCAGTTGCGAACCAAAATTTGACATAATCTGGGCGAAAGTCTTCAGAGCACTGATAATTTAATGAATTTAGGATCGAAATATTGTGAATTGAATATAATTCAAATTAATATTGAAATGGTTTGGTACTTGTTAAGGAAAAGATAGGTAACCTTTATCTTTTTTTGACGGAGTGCTGGCTGGAAATCAGTATGCCTTAGGAAGGTCCTGCGACTGGCCTTCTCCACAGGCTTTCTTGGTTTTTCTTCTGTCTTCCGGGGACTGCTGAAATGGTTCCGAGATTTTCAAGTTGTTAATGCAGGTCTTTTATGCAGCCCTCCAGATTTAAATTTGTAAAATTTAACCCCCATTTCTAAGTAATGCACCATAGCAGTACATCAGTAAATCAAACTTCCGCAGATCTTATTATGTTTATGTTTCAGATATAAGAAGGACAAGCGGGCAAAGACTGGATATTTTCTAACAGGTTGATGGTCTGACTACCCACCGAAAGTTCAGTATCTCGCACTTCCCACATGAATTTATCTTTCGTCTTTTCTTCCGTTATTTCGTACGTCTCTTTGTGTCTGCGTAAAGGGAAATCCGATCTTCATGTTTGTACCGTGCATCAATGACGATTAAAAAACTTTATTATCCAACAGATGCACAAATATACAACTCGTAGATACAATTAGAATTATTATAAAATATCTAAAATATTTAAAATTGCTCCAACATGTTTCGGATCACAAGGGATCCGTCATCAGGGAGCTCTATACAGTTTTTGGCTAAAATTACAGTAATGGTTTTATCTCGTCCAAGGACAAATATGCTGCCATAACAGCGACTACTTCCATATCAACGGACGAGATAGAACCATTACTGTAATTTTAGCCAAACACTGTATAGAGCTTCCTGATGATGGGTCCCTTGTGATACGAAATATGTTGGAGCAATTTTAAGTATTTTATAATAATTCTAATTGTATCTACGAATTATATATTTGTGGATCTGTTTGGATAATAAAGTGTTTTAATGGAAAACCGATATTTATTAACAATGAAACTGTGTTTTATAGTAAATAGGATTTGTTAACGACAATAAATACTACGGATATGCTCAATTATTTTACCAACTACTGCACATATATAAAATTTATAAAATTTACCCATTAAAACATTAAAAACGCTCCGGCATGTTTCGGTCCTAGGACCATCATCAGGGAGCCATATCGTCCTTGCTCAAGTCACACTATAAAAAGTCACATTAATTTCGCTGTACCAGTTGGGTATTGTGGCAGCATACCGTGTTGTGCCCTGCAGGGCACTCTTCACAACATAACATTACACAACACTGCATGCTGCCACAATACCCAACTGGTACAGCGAAATTAATGTGACTTTTTATAATGTGACTTTAGCAAGGATGATATGGCTCCCTGATGATGGTCCTAGGGCCGAAACATGTCGGAGCGTTTTAATGTTTTAGTGTATAAATTTTATATATGTGTAGTGGTTGGTATAATAATTGAGTGACTTGACAACATGCACGGTGTAACAACGAAAACTACGGATATGATAAGAACATTTCTTGATTTCCCAGATATTATAGAAGAAGCTTTAGCTATGGTCTGGATAATAAACTTTATAGTGGAAAGTTTCGTTACCCTGTTGACAAGTGGAGTCTTCCCGAGCCACGAATCCACTAAGTAACTCACTTATTTAAAATCCATTTTAATATAATCCATTAGTACCTAAGTCTACCAATGAGGTCTCTTCCTTTGAAATTCTCCTAACGAAAGTTTGTACAAAATTCTCCTCTCTCTCATCCGTGCTACATGTTCGGCCATTACATTCTGTTCGCACAAGGGATGTAGCAATGTTCACTCCTCACTACAAAATTCCTTCCCCGTCACGTTACCTCTCCCCGTATTCACCTCAGCCCACATACTTTTTCTGCCTGCAGTCTTTTCTTAATTTTAACGAAGGTCAACGAAGAAGCTGTTTGTTTACATCGCTACCTAAAGTTCGAGGTCTTTAAATATTTTCGTTTCTGAAATAAGTGAAGGTTCGATCCCGCTGGCCGCGTAGGCCTGTTGCCGCACGCTTTTTGTGATTGCGGGTTCGAATCGCGCCGAGGACATGGGTGTTTTCTCTTGCGCATGTTGTGTGTTGTACAGGTAGAGACATGTTCCACGACCTGATCCCTCGTCCAGGGGAGTCCTACCGAGTGTACATGCGCGTGATCAGGGGAGACAGTAACACTTCACACTTAACAATAAATAGGTAGAAGAGGTAGAAGTAAATAACGTAAGAGAATGGGGAGGAAGTTAGTCGTAAAATTAGCAAAACCTATGTTTTGGAAAATAACTGCATTCCATTGGAGTGAACTTGCTAATTCACTTACTCCATTGGTTTTGATACTGCCAGATATGGGGTTACGAAAAGAAGTTACTGAATATTTAACCCATTATAGATATGATAAATCCGTACTCGTTACCGACGTTTCGGAGCATTTTATTCAAAAGCGTGTTTGTTGTTATCCATTTTAAACCGTTCACAAATGATATAACCTGTAATTTTAATACCGAGGTACATTATTTTATCTGACAACTCACATCAATCTTTATTCAGGAATTTTCTGTGACGACAGACAGCGCGACTCTCGCTGCTACTACGGTTGGCCGTGAATTGGGGTCCACGCATTTGAATTCAACGTTCTGCAGCTTATATTAAGTGGCTACTGATCATAATTAAAGACGGCGCCGGAAATACTTGCCGTCAGCTCGCAGCCACATTTCACGTCTAGCAAATATGTCGTTAATTCTATTACATTTCTGAAATATATGGCTCGCTTTGTATAGCCGAAACATGTAGCTGCTTTAGATATACTATAATAAAATGTTGTGTACCGACGGTTTGTATCTTTATTGTTGCATGTTATGTAGACACAACAGCGATGACGCACTCAAGATGTCGTTAATTGTATGTCCAATTTACATTAGATAAGCGCGAAGACTAGCGACAGTTGCCAGATAAAATAATGTTACTTATATCAGAAGCTAACGCTTTCTCTGTTGTTATGAGTATTAGTAAACATAATTAGTAGTATTTACGAATATGAACAATAGACAGCAGCATGGGATATTGACACGGGACTGTCCATCTATTGCCAATCCGTTTCTCTAAGTGAAAGCGCTCTTTATATATATATATATATATATATATATATATATATATATAATCCAGCCGACGAGTAGTGACTATATACAGTTGGCAAAACAAGACCCATACACCATCTTAGTACATATCAATGTCTGTGCTAAAGATATACTAAAATTACAGGACAAAAATTTCCTAAGATACTAAAATTAGTGTGAAATAAAGTGAATGCCAAGTTGATGCAACTAGATAATTTTATTGATGTATTCTTAGCTCGACATGTTTCGGGTACATACGCCCGTCATCAGGAGCATTAGATGTTGAGTTGCAGCGTATGGTTTTCTGCACCGAGTTTGTAGATGGGTGGTGGTCTTGACAGCTGCTGCGTAGGTCGTGTGTAGGCACCATCCGCACCGTACACACGACCTACGCAGCAGCTCTCAAGACCACCACCCATCTACAAACTCGGTGCAGAAAACCATACGCTGCAACTCAACATCTAATGCTCCTGACGACGGGCGTATGTACCCGAAACATGTCGAGCTAAGAATACATCAATAAATTACCTAGTTGCATCAAGTTAGCATTTCACTTTATTTCATGAGGAAGATGCACGGTTAACCTTTTGGCGCTGGAATAATTTTTTAAATTTTAGCACACCCTGTATATAAACTGTGAATAATACAGGAACCAAATACGTTAGAATTATGAAACAAACTGCATTTTTAAGAGGAAAAAACTAAGAGTATACACCATGTTTAAAATATTCGGTATCTATATTTGTTGAATAAATATATAAATGCAACTTTGGAGGTTAGCGGTGCGGTACGACCACTATAGTTGATGTTAGGCGTCTAAAGGTTAAACAACCCTCAAGTTTGAAAAAACCATCAAACCCTTAAGGTTAGTTTTTTTTTTTTTTTGCCGCGATGCTTCTCATTCCACAAGTCGGCAGTTTTCCTATTCACCGCCGTCAAGAATTTGTATCTCTCACTGAAGTATAACTGATTTTTTTTTTTTCAGTAGGATTGACTTGTTTAGCTCGAATAACGGTGTACCTCTTATCGTGTTTCTCAACACGGCATCCGTAACGGGATGTTCCGGAGTATGCAGGTTTCCTAGGCGATAAGTTTGCCGTGCTCAGTGGCACGATAGAAGGGACACCCTGCAGTATCACTCTCCCATACCTCAAACGCATGCTCCGGACCGCAGTGACTCTGGAGACACTGGAGCACCTGCCTCTTCACGGTGCTCAGCGACAGACACCTCACCGGTACGACGGATCTTAACAGTTCTTCTGACCACGAACAGTTTGCTCGCACACCCCAGCTCCTCAATTTTTGACACTCAAACACGTGATGTGAACCGACTTCGCACAGAGTCGAACAAACTGGCAACCCGCATCCTCTGGAACAGGGCACCAATGCCTCTGATCCTTGGTGACAGCCGACGCATAGCGGAGGGCACCGAAGCCCTGCACGTGGTCCCAAAACCAGTGGCACATCATAAAACACTAGCTCACCGGCGGCGATGTCGCGGGTAGCTATGACACCGCGACCGCCGAGTGGCGATTGTGCCACGGCCCACGGCCGCGCCGAACCGTCGTCGGGTAGACCCGCGAGCCTGAGGTGCTCTGCGAGATGCCGCGTCGTTTCTTCGCACACTCCTGCCATTCGGCTATCGAGTGACCACAACACATGTTGCGGCGTCGTTTCAAATAACTGCGACAGTGGGGATTCAACCAATAGCAGTGACGCTCGAACAATTGCCTGTTACGTCGGACTGAAAACAGCTTTTTTTAAAGTTCCAAGTATAACCACACAGCACCTTGCGCAGGCTGCTAAAATTTGGAGGTAAATACACAATACAAGAAGTATGGAATGTGCGACGAACTGGATGGTCTGACTGTAGATTCCCGTCAGTGACAAAAGATTTTCTCCAGACAAGTTCTGGGGCCTACACAGCCTCATATTCACAGGGTATCGGGGTTCTTTCCTGGGTAAAGCGGTCGGGGCCTGAAATTGACTATTCGCCTCTGACTAGCGCACAGACTAAAAATTAGTGGAGTTATACCACTACTCCCCCTCACATTTCTTCAGTGCATACATAAGGACAAGTTTACCTCCTTAAATGCACAATGCACTAATTTGACTGTGTCGCCACAGTAAGGCTCTAATTAGAAAAAGGTCTGCATTTGACCCATATGGTCTATTGTGAATTATATGGCCCTTAGAGAGGCGTAGAAAAGGATAGGACAAATGGGCCACTCGCCCCAGGAGCAGTACAGTTAGTGGTGGAAAATTAAAACGTGTAAGTTAAAAACATATGCAATATCTTACCATTAAATATATAAAATATTAAGTTTATTTAAATTTCAGAATTTCAAAACTTCTGGGGGGCGAAGGTCGAGGGGGGCGTAGTTCAGTAGTTTTCTCGGGAAAAGGAAACCTTAGTTACAGCTCTAATTCTCAATATAAACGGAGATCATTTCCCTGAACTGCATTAAGAAACCCCCCTTTTTTTAACGGGCAGGGGGCATGTTGGCTGTCAGAATGTAATTCAATCTTTGAACATTATTTACATAAGCCTCAGACGTCAAAGGCTTAAATTTAGACTTTCTATGATTAGTGGTCGAGTCGACTGACCTTACGGATCGTGTGTCTTGTGAGGATGTTTGTTCTTCTTCTATGTACCCTCCGATTTACTTCATTGTGCCATTTAACATCGCAGCACGAAGAGAATTCTCCTTTATTTAAAGACCCAATCCGTACCTCGCAGTAAACACACTCCGTCTCGAGAACTGCGCTTTTCTGAGCTATTACTCAGCGTGTAGTGGCAATTACTTAGCGACTTTAGGGACAACCTATCGGTCCCAACTTTAAGGATCAAGAGTCCAATAAGAAAGCCGGTAACCGTAGCACGCGGTTTGTATAGGGAAGGGATTACCAGGGTTGCCAACTTTCTTCTTGGACTCTGACCTTTGAAGTTGGGACCGATAGGTTGTCCCGAAACGTCGCTAAGGAATTGTCACTACACGCTGCCTAATAGTCCAGAAAAGCGGAGTTCTCATCTACTTTGCGGCGGAAAGCTGCAATCTCGCACATCCCCTCCCGGTTATAAAAACCAGTGAGTTAGTGCTGTATAGGGAAATGATCGCTGTTTGTTCTGAGATCCACACAAATACACTGTGTGGGCAGAACGTGGAATTGTTTAATGTCAAACTGGTGGCACATAATATGACCACTGGGCTTTAAAGTGGTAATTGTTAAGGCCATATTTTGGTGATCAGTGAATGAATGAATGAATGAATTGAGCATGGACAATTGGTGCAATGATTCTTACAGATGGAAGCCGAAATACTTGGAGAAATATCTCTCCCAGTGCCACTTTGTACACCACATTTCCCACTTGGACTTATCTGGTATCGAAACCAAGCTTCCGAGTTGATATGTCGGCACCTGCACAACGCGATGCATTAGCTTTCTAAAAGTGCTGAGTGACAGGATGGCTGATGGTTTGATCTAAAGGGAAGAAGGCGTGGCCTGTACTAAGCTGCATTTGCCTCAGGATCAGGTTACATATTTGCCAGATAGAAATATGAATGCAATGTGAAGGACTTTTGACCGAGACATCTGGTAACTTGGGATTTCTGTTTCACCTAAACCCGAAGGAAAGTTTCAGATGTTATGATAACTATTGGCATAAAAAAAAACAGGACAATTCAAATGCAGTCTTAAATGACTGAGCACCCACTAACAACGCGTAACAAACTGGGCTGCCCTTCCTCTCCAGATATCTGCTTATAAAGCAGTGCAATCCTTACCTGCAGGAGCTTTGCAGTCTTTTGGGACATGTTGTTGTTGTTGTTGTGGTGGTTGCTGCTGCTGCTGCTGCTGCTGTTGATCAGCGTATAAAGCAGTGCAGTTATAATTTCTGCAGGAACTTTGCAGTCTTTTGGGACATGTTGTTGTTATTGTTGTTGTTGTTGTTGCTGCTGCTGCTGCTGCCGCTGTCATCACCATCACCACTGTGATAATCTTTGTAACTGTTTTTATTACTGTTATTGTAAGTTGTTCCTGTTACTATCATCATTGCTATGTTACAACGTAAATTTTTCCCAGTAACCTTCCATGAAGGCAGAGATGGGGAGTGAAGGTACAGCTCTACTCTTTTTTAAACCTCAGCGCTAGATGAGGGTGGGTGGGTGGTTAATGCCAAGCCCCTGCTGCTGCATCGCTGGGAATATCCTGATACCCCTTATAGTAGAGGTTGAGTGGACCCCGGGGCCGGTCTGGACGGGTGTGGAAAATCTCGCCCCTCCAGGATTCGATCCCCGTACCGTCCACCTGTAGTGAGCTGCTATGCTAATTAAATAAACACTAACAAATATGTTAGTGTTCATTTATTTTTGTGTTGTGTGTCGAAGCATATGGACGTGGTCATGGTTACGAAGTTGGCAGCCTGGGGAATTAAATTATTATGCTCCTTTACCTGCGTGCGTTATTCAGAAACTTCCCACTTATCTTTCGTTATATTCCTACAGCACCTGATTTACTATACAGTGCAGAAGTTTAAAAATGCTCTCACTAGCTTTCGTGTTTGCGCGGTGTCTGATTTTTTAATTTAATTTTTCATTTCGGATATGTACAGTACTTAAGTCAGGTTTTGTCAAATTGCCATCACGGGCGCAATGTACAACTCCTGTGATGGCTGATGTCATCACAGTACTATCACAAAATCGTCCCATTTCATATTCGTATCCGTCATCTATAGCATTATTAGATGCATTTTTGCCCAGCTAGTAAATACAAAACGCAGTTTATTATACCGTAATGCAGTTGCCGACACACGCTGAACATTAGTTTTGCTGTTATTCCATAGGGACGCCGCACAGATACCAAGAAAAGTGGATTACTCCTCTGTGCGCCGGTACATCGCTATGGCTGCTGTTCTGAAGTAGTAACAGTGAATGGTGTTGTCAGTTTCTTTACAGTTTCTGTTTGGCGGCTTGTAAAAATTATTAATCAGTGATGATCTGCAGTGTAATTGCGTTTCAGGTTAAGAAATGGCGTGTTGTAAATACCCGACTCTTTGCATCGTGGATGCAAGCTTATTCGCAACCTAACCTATGAATTAGTGTTCATGCCAACTTCATCACGGGTTTTTAAAAGTACTCAATATCGGGCTATAGATATATATACTTATAAGTGTAGGTTTGTGATGACTGTCAAATATCATTTTCCAGAATTAGCATTCCAGAAAATATGTCAAAGCAAACAAAAAGGAAGATCACAGTAGAAACAACTCTCAATAAAAATAAAGATTCACAAAGGAGACCAAGTGTGTTTGAACGTTTGGGAACAAAAGCAACATCTTCCACTAGCACAAACCAGAGTAATAATGACAATTTCTGCAGACATTGGGCCCAAAATGGGAATTGTCCATATGGAAAGAACTGCAAGTAAGTTTATCAAAGGCTAGTCTAGTACATGTATCCATACACACACACATTCCGTAGATCGATAAGTGTATCACAAAGACGGTAGGATGTGGAACGAATAGTAAATACACAGATATTTACAATTTTTACAGTGTTAAATACAAATATTTTACAGAAACAGTGTTATAAATCATCTTTACATATAAAAAATTCATCTACATAGCGAAAGGAGTGTGTATTTAGGTGTTTTCTTAAGGCTGTTTTTAAGTTTTGCTGTGTAATTCTTGAGGATTGTCAGACTAGGTGGTAAACCATTGTAAATTGTTATGCCAGCATAGAATGTACTTTGTAGAAAACATGATAGGTTGGATAACTTAATATTGCACATACCAAGCACTATGTTCATAATTTAATTTGTCTTAAATTAAACCAACACCTAATACACTATCTTTCATACATCCAGTCATGCTGTTTAACTAATACTTAATGTATTTTGGCACTTGTTTTTTGCCATCTTCAGGGAGTACCTTCTTAACTGATAACTTCTCAGCACAGATGATTAATACCAGTTGATGTGTTGAATAGTTTTCAGTTAAGAAGTTACTCCCTGCATTTGGTGACAACAAGCATCAAAACAAATTGGAGTATTAGTTAAACAGCGTGACTTGGTATAAGAAAGATAGTGCATTAAGTGTTGTTTTAATTGAAGACAAGATAAATTAAGATAGGTTGGCATTTGGTCTATATTGATGATGTCTATTCCTTGTATTAGTATTGTGTAGAGATTAATTTGTTTGAAAAAGTTCCTGATTATTGATAATGAAGCTCTTTAGTGAAAGTATACACTAGCATGCAGCAGGTGGAATCTCTGATTATTTAAATAGACTTCTGTATGAGGTTTTGGGCAGTGCACCAGTCATAATTCTGACTATTTTCTCTGATAAAATGAAAATCTTGCCACTGTTAGAAGAATTACCCCAAAAGATTATTCCATTTTATATAATAAAATGAAAATATGCATAGTAAATTGATGTGAGAGTGTTGATGTTACTAATATGGAGCATTGACCTAATGGCATAACATGCTGCACTTTACTTAGGAATCATTTCCTCAATATGGTTCTTCCAATTTACGTGGTTATCAGTTTGTAAACCAAAAAATTTTGTGTTCATCATTTTTTCAGTGCACTTTTCTTTATAATCAATATGTAATGTAGAATGTGATGAATTCTTTGTTATGAATTTCATTATATTTGTTTTATCTATATTTAGAACTAAATTATTGTCTGCAAACCATTTAATGAAGGTTATTATAGGTAAAATGATTAATTAAATATTAACACCTCAACTACCTTTATAAGTAATATGTTTTGTAATTTTCTTGATGTCTGGCAGAGAAATATGTGTGGATGTTTAAATCAGTTTTTTTTCTTTAAATGACAAGTCAGTAGCTATGTTGCAGAATGCTGGTTGTTCAGCATGATGTATGTTGTAGTGAATTTCCAGTGCCTGTAGTTTATATTGTACTTTTGACAAGGACAAGTTAGAATGGCATTTTTTTTGTTACAGGTATGCCAATACCCACACATTGATTAGTCCTTCAAAGCAACGAGCAGCAAAGAAGGAAGGTGACAATAAACCAAAGCAGGTGTGAGAAAATTTTTTGTGGAGTGAAAATTACAGGACTATTGTGTAAAGATGGAATGGAGTGACTTTTCATCAATGTGTGTAATTGTTTATCAGTGTGAGGTGTTGCAGGTTTTGTATACCGGTCTGCTTGCTTAAGAATATATTGAACATAGGAACATAAATTATTTTCACATGTGTGGAATGTGCCAGAATATTTTCTTATAGTTACATTTTAATTTTATGGATTGGTGGACAAGAAGTCTTCAGTCTCTTCCATATTTCCATAATAAGACTTTTTCAGCCCCCCCCCGATACTTTCTTCTTTTCCTTATGTCTTAAAGTGCTGAATGTTCTTCTGTGTTTTTCAATAGGCCTCTTTCTTTACATTATATTTCTACAAGAAGAATGTATCATATGACAAAATATTGTTGTAATGTGGTTTCAAAAATTATTTTCCAGAATGATGTACATTTGTGAGGGTGTGTGTGTAATGTTAATTATCTGTAGCATATTTATTCTATACTTCACATCAGTGATAGGCCACAGAAATATCAGAGTTTTTTGGAATGTTCTACTGTGTTATAGACTCTGGGGTTAAGAAATCTGATAGCCACTGAACAAAGCACACCAACGCATAATTTTGCATTACTAGTGTACCTCATACACGTGTTTCTGTCTTAGTTCTCTGTGAACATTGTCAAATGTTGAACAGTAAGATCTTGTGACATAATGCGCGTTAAGTTACTTGTATCTCATTACTTAATAAACTGCAAAGTTTTTATATTCTTAGGCTGTGGGTAAGGATGTGTTGAGTTGCCCATGGTTAGGGGGGCAGGCATATTTCTAAGTTTCACTATACCATGGAGCCCTTATTTTATGCCTCACTTGTTGTACACCTTACACCTTGTTGAACGCCCTGTACCAGTTTGCACCACTTCTTGATTTACGCCACGTCATTTTTGTTTGAATGCCCATCGAGTGGCTGTGCTGTTATGCTAACCTGTTGCCTATTCCATTATTTATTATGTGAATATAATTTTTGATTTGCATCTTTTTTAATTTATTCCCACTTGTTCAGGATCACAAGCAGGGCATTAAACAAGGGCTTGGTGTAATGTTATTTATTGTTTAATATGAAGACAGTGTGAACGGAATGCCGTAAAAAGAGACTGAAAAATGCTTTTGGAAATTATTTCTGTAATGTTCTTAATTTCAGAGTCATAGTTCTAATTCTAAATTAAACAGTAAAGATGAGTTGAATAAACGGCTGCATTCAACAGTAGTAGTGAAGAAGACACACAGCCCAGACCTAAACTGGGAAAACTGGGACCAGACGGACTTGGAATATGAAGATGAGAAGGTGCTAGAGAAAAGAAGGCAGTTATTACAGAGAGAACTGGAGCTGCAGATGAAGAGAGAAAAAGAGGAGCAGCAGAGACAGAAGAAAGACAAGAAGATTAAGAAGGTACCAGTGTACCAACATGTACCTGTTGTGTTTCCTGCCATGGATCTACTACAGAACACTTCAAGTTCTTATGAAATTGACTTGGTGCTCTTATCATTGTTAACACTTTGTGAGCATGTTTGAATGTTAAACGTAAACATTATCCTTTCGAATTCTAAATAAGGTGCCATGTGTATCTAAAGCTTACTGTTAGTGACATCTGTTACAAATGTAGTGATCTTGATGGAGATACAGTGAAAAATTTGAACTGAAATATGCTCCGTGTCAGGGGGCATTATGGACGTACGTGGATGTTCATGATTCAAGCCTCCTGTGATGTGTTTACTGTATACAGGGGATCAGCAGCTCATCATCCACATCTGCCAGCTCGAGCAGCTCAACTGAATCGAGCTCTAGCAGTGACGATTCAAGTTCCACTTCTAGCTCAACATCTGCAGATTCTAGGAGGAGGAAGTCAAAGGGCAAGAAACTGAAACGTGATTCAAGTTCTTCTACTTCGGAAACAGACCGTACCTCCAAGAAGAAATCTAACAGGTAAAAACAAAAAGAAAAACAAAAAACAAAAGTAAAAGGTAAAGTGATCCCGTTACAGGCTCGGTGTGGCCCAGAGGGTGGGTAGAGGTATAGCTGTACTCTTCCATGACCGCAGCACTAGAAGGGAGTGAGTGGTCAGCAGCATGCCCCAGCTGCACTTTACCCCCCGGGAAAGACCCGGTATCCATTTTACAGGCTGGGTGGGCCCCAGGGCCAGTCTGGATGGGCGGAAAATCTCGTCCCCACTGGGATTCGATCCCGGACCGGCCAGCCCGTAGTCACTATGCCGACTGAGCTACCTGGCCCACACTCTAACAGGTAATGAACTGAACTTCTTGCTGACCAACAGTGTTGTGGAGAGTCTGTCAGAAATTTAATCACGATGGACACTGTCAACTCTCTGCATGTATGCCAGTTGTAATTTACATATGCAGACTAATGTGTAATGAATCACATGTACCAACATTGCTGTAGACAGATAATTTCAATGGTATTCCAACATAACTTGAAGGGGATCATCTGTCTTCATTGTCTTTATATATACAGACATTTTAAAGATTTTTAACGCATGTTTGCCAAGTTTAACCACAGGCAGCAGTACAGTATCTGATATACTCTTTATTTTTGAAGGGGAAAATTTTGACACACTGCACTGTACAAAATTAGAGGTTCTCACAGCAGTGCTGTTGAAGATTCCAATTTCCTGTGATGTATTGCCATGTTTTTGGGCCCAGCTGACCCAATAAAACAGTGCCACGTCACAGAAGAAGAGAATCTTCCATCTACACTCTGTTCATAAAAAAGTGTGGTGATGGTAATGTTTTTGTTCCACTCTTGTTTTCTGGAGGCAAACGTTTGTAGGAAATGTCTAGATTTCTAGGAAAAATGTAAAGAAAGTTTAGAACTGTTGAACATTGTAATCCATCCTTGTAGCGGCTCATTTCCTGCACTTTCCTTTTGTTGTATATGCACGAAAGTTAAGTGCAGTACGTTTGATATCTGGAGAAGTAGCATGAGAAAGCAATCACGAATGAAGGTGATGTCATTCAAGGGTGATTCACCTGACCACCTTGGCATAGTTGTAACACACCAGACATCCTTTTGGGAGGCTTATTGCTGAAATCTCAGTAAAGGTGCTGGCCAATTTGACAGGTTTTTCATGGTTTTACTCAGTCCCACCAAGTAAATGGTGCCATACATCCTGTAGCCTGTATTACTTCAGGTCCATTGCTTCTCCCAAAGTGATTTCTCCACAGAGTGCAATGTAGTGCTTCCTGTTTCATTTTCCAGTATCCTGTCATTTCTTTAAGGTGGTCCAGTAGCTGCTTACGTCTTCTTACTCGTCTTCCCATCACTTCTATTGTTCCCTCTGTCTGTCCTTAAATAGTGTGTTTTAGGAGGCTGTTGAGATGAAAGATGTGTCCAGTTAAATGCTACATTGATACTTTGATTTGACCATGATCCCGTCCTTCCATAGCCTTTCCAATTTATCACTCTTCAGTCATTTTACTGTTGAACACTATATTTTGTGATGCTTGTAGCATTATAAAACAAATCACAAAATCAAAAGGGATGAGATAAGATGCCACTTTAGAATTTACAGAAAGTGTATCACTTACACTTTGGGGCTTGAAGTGAACATAAATTCTTAATATTTAAGAATCTCATGGTCTCTTTTCATTCCTGAATTTGTAGGGGCAGCAAGGCCACAGGCAAGGGTGCAAATTCCTCCCCTGTTAATAAAAAGGCATCATTGGTTCGAAGAGGGGAGGACCAGCGTTCATCTTCAGCAAAAAGGCGAGATTCATCCCCACCAGCAAGAAAAGCACCCCCTCCTGCCTCAAAAGCAGGACAGCAATCAACAAGGAGAAGGTCACTGACTCCTACAGGACGTAGCAGCAGTGGGCATCGGCGAAGATCTCAGACCCCCTCACATTCTAGTGGAAACAAGAACAAGCCTGCTGCATCTGCCCGTTCGTCTCTTGGCACAAAACAGCCAGGTAACACTACGTTGTGGTCCAGTGGGTAGCACTTCTGTGAATTGAGAAGGGCCTGAATTCTCCGGTTGGTGAAAAGATCATTAGCGAATTTATGCCTTGCATAATGAGTATTGGCTCAAACTGGTCAAATATGGCTGACTGAGTAACTGGCTGTCTGATGGTTGTTACTGTGTTGTGCTGTCCTGCTGTGCAAATCTTGAAGTTAATATTTCATGTCCAGTGTGTAGTATATATATATATATATATTTATATTGCCTGTTTTGTGTCATTATTAAATTTGAAGTAAATATGTGATTAGCAGTCAGTTACATGGATGTTTCACTTTCATTTTTTTGGTAGGCATAAAACATCAGTCTCCAAGACCAAATCGTTCTCTTTCTCTTGACCGGAAGGACAAACACAATAGAAGCGTGTCCCCACGTCCATCAGCGAGAGATCGTGATCGTGACAGAGAAAGAGATAGGGAGAGGGAGAGAGACAAAGAAAAGGACCGGGAACGTGAGAGAGAGAGAGAACGTGATAAAGAGAAGGAACGTGAAAGAGAGAGAGAGAAGGAGAAAGAGCGAGAGAAGGAAAGGGAAAGAGAAAAAGAGAGAGAAAGAGAAAAGGAAAAGGAGAAAGAAAGAGAGCGTGAGAAGGAGCGTGAAAGAGAAAAAGATCGTGATCGTGGGAGAAGTCGATCTCCAAAAACTAAAGGGAAAGATCGTTTATCCCGTTCTCCACGGAGAGAATCTAGGCCTCCCAAAGACCCAAGGAAAAAAGATTCTCCAGACTCAGGCAATTCCAAGGACAAAGGTTACAGGTAAGGAAGTTATATATGTCTCATTTTCTGTGGTAGTCAGCTGTGCACAGCATGGAAATCTCTGTGTGTGTAGCCTACACTTCCACATTTTGAGGTTAAAATGTTAAAATGGTATGTACTTTGTTTGATATGTGCACTCTTCTGTTCAGTTTTTATGGGAGGTGAGAAAATATTTTGTTACAGAAGAAGATGGTGAATACTTTCTCTAGCTGAGAAACTGTCAGCTTCCTACAATAAATTTGCCTTATTGTGCTAATTATGGTCCTTATCTCCTCTCCTTCCATCCTCTATGAATTATTAAAAAAAAAGAATAGTGTATATACATATAGTGAGATATGTTGAATTATCTGAAGGTTTATGAGTGATCTATAAAATATATAATTATAAACTTACATTACCGGTGACAGGAGTAAAATGATCTTGGGCTGTGTATAAGAGCATGTAGAAACTGGAAGAATACTTAAAAAATTAAAATGATTTTTGAAATGTGAAAAATATTGTTTCTGTGGATGTGATGTGGCTGAACTTTTGCGCTGAAGCAGAGTGTCACCCGCAAAATCTCGGAGCAGTACTGGTGGTGGAAGAGGACGGGATGGTAGCCTCGACAATAAACGTACTGCTGGCAAGAGCTCACCAAGGGAATCAGACAGAAGAGATGCCCCTCGCAGTGATGTTAGAGACACCAGAGAGTCATGGACAAAACATGACACAAGGTACAATGGATTGGAGCTGTGGGTGACAGCAACGTGTATAGACATTCTGCATATATTTGAAGTGATAAGTACATAAACACTGGTAGCAGTACAACTGCAGTAGAATTATGTGGCAACAAAATTGTCTGTTTTACTTTGTTACTTGATTTGCATATGTTATGTTTCTGTTTACCTATTTACCCATATATTTTACAAGAATTTGTTTCTAATTTATCATCAAGAAAATGGGCAGATTGATATAATTGCAGACAAAGTTTAACAAGTTCTGTTTAGGTATTGTCCTGAAACTTTAAATCCTTCAGGGTGTTTATGTTATATGCAAGGCCATCTTATATTCTGGTATTTACAGTATTTGTATATGCAGTTTCAGGTGCTAATGACAGTGAGTGGGACAGTTACAGTTGGATGGGAACTGATTCTGTCTGTTTTAGTGTATGGGTGTCAACATTTCAAATGAACCTGCTTCCATCACCCTAAGATGTAGGCAGAGGTTCAGGTTCCTTCAAAATGTTGGTATTCATCTACCAGCATAGGTGCTGTCAAATACTTGAAGGTCATAATCTTGATATTTATGGTCTAGTCCATAGCACTGTCAGTAGCTGAGGCTGTGTAATGTTGAATGTTAAGGTGAGCAGCGAATGATGAAGTGGAAAGAGTGCGCAGCAGTGTGCTTGTGACTAAAACTGAGGTACTGACTTGGTATTGTTCTGGAAGAACTGATGATGTATGGAGCATCTTTGCTAGGACAGTCTCTAAACCAGTCACCTCCTGAGTGCAAGTCAAAACTGTTCATTATATGAAATATGTGTAGGCTGCATTTTACGCCAGTTTGTTTTATGCCCTCCTGCGTTAACGCTTCTAACCGATTTACGCAACTCCTTAATTTATGCTGTCTCATTTTAGATTTAATGACCTTTGGCTGGCTATGTTTTGTTACTTTAACTTCTTATTTGTGATGGGAATATCATTTCTGATGTATGCTTACTTTCTCAGGAGCACAACTAGGTGTAAAATGAGGCCCTGATGTATTTAATGTGTAGAAAAGATGAATGGATGGTTGGAAGGAGGGCAGACTTCCATTGTGTATACAATGAAGTTAATTTGATGTAAATTTGATGTCTGTCTGTCTGTGCATCATTGTATATGCATAGAGAAGAAAACCAACTAGATGCTACTGAATGATTTATTACATTTGTAATCTGCTCAACATATTTCGGGCACTTATATGCCCATCATCAGGAGCTCGAGACTGTACTTGCAGACTATACTATGCAGGGCAGCAGGCTATGCCTGCTGCCCTGCATCTGACCACCGACCACCAGCAACCAAGGCATTCCACACCATATGTGGTAATAACACAAGTGTAGTTTCAAGCTCCTGATGATGGGCATATAAGTGCCCGAAATATGTTGAGCGGATTACAAATGCAATAAATCATACAGTAGCATCTAGTTGGTTTCCTTCTCTATGCATATACAGTGAAGTGAAGTTGCAGTAAACTGCAATGCCCCTCAGAAATGTGTTGGTTAAAATTCAGAATTTTAGGTGATAGAAAGTTTAGACTCTAGAGCACATGCTAATGAACTTCCAGGTTTCATAAAATGCAGGGAATCTCATGACTAGTAGAGGAACTGTTAGCTTCTGAAGAAGAACCCTGCTTCTTGGATAGTTATGTAATAGATGTTCAATGAAAATATGTGCTCAGTCTGACAAGTATTATCATTAAGTATCACCATTGTATTGGGTAGCTGGATTCAATCATTCAGAATAATGACTGGCTATATAGACTGAAATACTACAGTTCTGACCCACACAGTGCATGGATTTTCATTTTACCACATTTCCAAACCAGCTCCAGAACTTGTATAATATCCTTTCAAGTTTGTAGCAAGGTATGAAGTGGCTGATACTTAAACCTGACAGCTCACCTACTTCTAAGAGTTAGGTTTAAGAATGTGTGTAGTTTTGCCTTTAATTCCCAACTCATTTTTAAGGGTTGGTGCTAAGGCATAGACCTTATATATGTTTTGGCATGTTTCGAACCATCAGTTCCAAAAAGGTTCACATATTGCATGTTGTTATGTCTTTTCTGCCTGTCTATATGTGAGAACTCCAGAATCACTTGAACAGGTTTTCATGATATTTTGGAGTTTTACTGAAACTTGTTGGTATATTTTGATTCCCATTAAAATCTGCCAATAGTAAGAGGAACATTACGTGAATATCAGTGTGTGTGTCTGTGCACATGTTGAGCATGGCTTGTTAAACATTTATAGGAGTGAAATCCATGTGTGACTTGTGGCGGACAAGGTAGCACTGAGACAGCTGTTCTCCAAGTACTTCGGTTTCTCCTCATCATTATCATCTCACCAATTCTCTATACTCATTCCAGTATCTCCAGTGCTACGTAATTTTAGAGATTGAAAGTGCCAGTAAACAACGCACACTTAGACAGGTGCAAAAGTTTCATACGCATGTGTATACAAAAAATTAAGCACACGTTTTCCCCAATGCACAGCTGTAGGCTGCAGAGATTTGATGATAATTGTAATTTCGATACTGTCCACGTTCACCATAATTTAGAATTAGGCAAAGCTGCATTCTTGGCCTGTGTTCTGAGGTGGTATGTAAAACTTTTGTTTCCCCTATGTTACTGACTGAAATGTTACATAGTTTGTATTTTGTTTTGTTCTGTTAGGAAAGATCATGACAGAGTGCGAGAGAAGGATGAACGAGACAACAGGAGAGGAGACACATCAGACAGGGGTTTGAGGGATGGCATTGGTGGAAAAGATCGTGGCTCAAGGGAGACAACTCTTGAGAGGGGAGGAGGCAGTCGTGTTGGCAAGGAGGACGTTGCAAGCCGCAGGGATGATGGTGTTTCTTCTCGAGATAGCAGTAGAAAGAGAGAGTCGCAGATGTTGCCAGGGATTGTAGAGAAGACAACACAAGACAGAGAATTTGTTTCTAAAAGTACGTGGATTCGTACTCACTGGAGGCTATTGCTGTAAAGGTGGATTACTTCCATAAATTCCCAGTTGTTTTGTGTGACAACCTTCAGCGTAAGTCTCACCACCTGTCCAGAGAAGTGCAAATTACATGTGACAAAATGAGCAACAGTATTTCTTGTTACTATAGTGACAGTGTGAGTTACCCAACCTCACAATCTTTCTTGTCACATGATATTAGCTGCTACATATAAAAAAGCAGCATTGTGCCAGTTTTCCCATCTTTCTGAGTTCAGAAGGACAGTGAACCACACACACATGACTTTACACTGGCTGTGGACTCACATTATATCAGCCCAGAATTGCTGACCAGGTTCGAAGGACATAACGGAAATAATATCACTTTATTCCTTCAGGGCTGAATGTTTTTCGAATTAATACATGAAAATGTAGTTTTGCCTCACACAGAACACAGTCCATCTCCATTACAAAGCCCAACCAGTTAATACTGTTTAGAGAAATGATTTTTGTTTTCTGTCAGATTTGTATTAAATCCATAAAAACACTGTGCACAAAATGTGGGTGTTTGAAGTAATCGAACAGGTTGTATGTGTGGTTGCTACTCTTCATTGAAGGGTTAAGTTACATTGCTGTGGAGGTGTGTTCAGTTGTTAATAAGAGGAATTCGTGTATTGCAGTGACCATCTTGTTACAAACAGTGTTGGTAAATAATACAGTTAAATCTAATTAGGCTCTACTTTTGAGGATCTTGAAAACTCCTTTCCAATCCATAGAGAAGAAAATGAGAAAGAGTTCAAAATAGGTGGAAAACTGCATTGTATTTGTTTGTTCATTCATTTGTGGTTTATGTAATGGTGTTTTCAGTAACTGAGAATATGTAGTGTTGAATGATAAGATGATTGATGAATTATGAAGTGGAAAGGATATGGAAAGAAGAAATAATAGTCTCATTTGATGTATTTTTCCTGGCATTTGCTCAGAAGGCCTGAGGAAAACAAGATATTAGGTAGGAGGCAAAATTTGAACCTGGCAACATTAAGATAGAAATTAGAAGCATTACCACTTGGGCCATCGTGCCTAGTGGGAAACAGCTGTGACATCAACTGCGTCTGCATGTCTTAGCAACTGAGCAACATTAAGTTCAGTTCCCAGCTGGGTCAGGCATATATGTTTTCTGCCTTATGGTTGGAGCATTCCCAGCCTACTGGGGTTAAGGCAACTTGACCCTGAAGCTGATCATTCACATTGTGGTAGATTGTACCTAGAGTAGGGTTATGTACATGTAGAATTGACTTGTGTGCCATTTGTATGCCTTACGTCACAGTACTGTGGGAACAGAGAGTATGTAATACTTTTCTGTGTTTTCTGAGTTAACTTTAAATGGAAGTAATACAACTACCTTAATTACACAGACAAAGAATCTATCAGAGCACCATTTGCAGATAGTTGATGTAGTACTTCTGATTGACGTGTTCTGTCCTTTAGCCTGTTCATATCAAAGAAACACCAACAGATACACTCACATATCATTAAATCAACACTTTATTGGCAATGTGTGTAACTCCAGCATGTTTGAAATATTAAAGGCTTATCTTCAGGGAGTATGTTACATTTGAGCAGTGTAGGTTAACAAAATGAATCACTAGTTGCAAAATTTAACTTAGCATAACAATAAGTTCACCCACGCTGCTAGAATTAATTAATTATACTAACTGAAGATGACACTTGAAATGTTGAAACATGTTGGGGTCACACACAGTGGTAGTAAAGGGGTGATTTAATGATATGTGAGTTCATTTGTTGCTGCTTATTGGATGTGCTTTATCCTATTTCATGTTTCATTTTAAATTCTTTTATTTTCCTCTACCACTTGAAAGAGCAATGATATACGAGGGTCATACTGAAAGTCATGAGCAAAAATTTTTTGTAAAGTAACATGCTTTTTTATTGACAAACCAAATACACCACCTTAATCTACAGACCTTTCTTTATTTTTCCACATAATTGCCACTTCTTTGTACACATTTCTGCCAGCGTTCTGGGAGTTTGAAAATTCCCCTTTGTAAAATTCCATTCCAACCATCCGAAGACACTGACGCACTGCTTTCTGAATTGCCTCCGTTTTCTCATAATGTTGTCCGCGCAGTTGATCCTTCACAAATCTGAAAAGATGGTAGTCGGAGGGTGCCAGATCAGGGCTATAGGAGGGGTGTGGAAGAACTTCCCACCCCATCTTTGCAATTGCTTCTGATGTGAGGCGAGCGGCGTGGGGG
>Ga0131853_10005278_pt1 | contig 23290 bp, 22 predicted proteins | sample TergutLab28metaG_FD_92764 | JGI IMG/M metagenome (GOLD analysis project Ga0131853, IMG submission 92764) | Labiotermes labralis P1 segment gut microbial communities from Petit-Saut dam, French Guiana - Lab288 P1 (version 2) (version 2) | ecosystem: Host-associated > Arthropoda: Insects >...
GAATTGTTGAGCGTATGATGCGTGTGCTGGGGAGTTCTGGACTGACGGTGGTTTCACTCTTGCCTTGTTTCAGGGGTGGGGTGTGGGGAGTGAAGTACTGTTGGGACAGGTGCAGCTCAATTTTAGCTTTCGAACCAAGTTCATAATTCTTTTTCCGTGTGGCCTTCTAGTAGACATTAAAAACATTTTGGCAAAAATGTGCGTTTTTAAACTGATTACACTGGTTACGGTGGTTATGAAAACCGAAATGCGCATTTTTAATAATAATAATGTCAAAGGTAATTAAGGGCTAATTTTGGTTATTTTAAACTGTACTTTGCTGTATGATCAAAATGATGGATGGACCGTGCCTTACCGCTATTTAATGGTTTGTTGTAAGAATATTTATTTAAGAATGTTATTTAAAGAAGCCTACAGTGCTGGATAAAACTTCTTATATGATTTTAGAACACTTTTACTAAAGGATTTCTCATTAAATTAAGTCAAGTTTCTTTCAATTTTCTGCCACCCAAATCAAATGTCTTCCACAACTCCATTATGATAATTCACAATTTTTGAGCCCTGGACCAAAAATGATATTGCATCTGCTGCTGGTCTTGGATGAAAACGGAGGGTAGGGGATTATCCATGGATGAAAATTGACCTGCCGGTGACGATATGGTCATTAACCTTTAAATGAGTGTAAGTCGAATCCCTCTTCACGACATAACCAGAGCAATCAGTGCAGCCAGTAAGAGTCTTAAAAACGCACATTTTTAAACATGTGTTATTGTCTACTGGAAGGCCACACGGAAGAACAATTATGAACTTGTTTCGAAAGTCATTGTTAGCTTTGACCTTATTGTGAACACACAGTGCCAGTACACTTCGGCACTTGCTGGAGGTAGCTGCTCAGGGAGTGAGCCATGGCCCTGATTTGATAGGAGGCTTGGCGCGACCCAGAGGCAGGTCTGAAAGAAGTTCAAAAAAATCCATACATTCACCGGGAATCGAATTCCCTTCCTCCGGTCGTCCAACCTGTAGTTACAGTGCTGTACTGATTAAGACTGCGTGCACCGACCTACGTTACTAAATTAGTCGATCGGTGCCCATGTAACTGCGTATAACCCCTCGCTGTTCTCATAAAGCTACTAACTGAATAACATGTTGCTATGGGCACCGGTAAATTCCAATCGTGCATTTTAACTGGTATGTAGGAAATGTATATACGCTCACTTACACACACACACACACTCAAAGGGGCACGCGGTGGCGCAGTTGGTTGAGGCCCTGCGCTACAATCCGGAAGATCACAGTTTCTATTCCCCATGGTGGAATTTTTCTGTGGCCCTGGGGTCGACTCAGTCTCTGACAGAAATGAGGCGGCCAGTGCGTACGGCAGACAACTTTGCTATCTTCATGTGCCGACTGTCTTGTAATCTGGGAGCCTCAACCTCCTGGAAAACTCAGGACCTCTCCAGGCCTGTACAGTGATTGCTGTACCTTTACACACACTCAAAAATATAAATATATATGTATATAGGGCCTTTAAACATACACAGTGCATTAGAACGTAGACTGTAGTGGTATAGTCTGCTTTAGAATGCTACCCAACAATAGGGGTGTTATTATAAAATTGCCATTTTGGATAAAGTAGCTTATATGTCTGTTCGATTAGAGAGTACCTGAGAGAATTGGTCTTATAATATTACCTTTACATGACGACACAAACAAAACCAAATTCCGTGCGTATCGCACAAGCCTCAGGCAATGGACATTGTCCAACGTCATATCTTTATAACAGGGTTGCACACATTTTCCAAAATTGTAGGGGTTAGAAGGGTGACTCTGAAGCAAGTTACATGCTGAGGACCCCCAAATATCAAGCGCCACAGCACAAACTTTAGTCGACATGGCGACTTGACACCCGGTATTTGGGACCCCTGCTTTATAAGGAATTAACCATTGTCACAGCGCCGAATCACCTGTTTTACGTTATCCTTTTAAATCTTTTTGCGAAAGGCTTATGTGGTGTAATTATTCATTGATTTTTCTCTTGTCAAACGACGAATAAAAGCCATGCGCCATTGCATGAATTATGAGGTGAGGGGAATAGTTTTCCCCACTGCACGTCTGAACCAGCTGTAAGAAGGTTACCTTATTACCTAGCAGAACATTAATGAACGCTGTATTAGCAGTGAAATGAGAATAAAACAATGTGATTGATGTTGCAGCGAACGAGCTGACTCAGCCACCATTATCTCGCCTCAGTCCGTGGGAACGCCGTTCCTCCCATGTTCCTCTGACAGCGCCCGGTACGGTTGTCACTGCGCCGGCACAAGGGGATAAAAAGACGAAGGACGCGATTTCACTTCCTGACCACAGGGACAAGCAAAGTAACTCCACTGATGTGAGTAGCATCACTTGCACTTGCAAAAATTTTGATTGGTGTCGCTACTGCCCCACTTTATAGCCTACACAAGCATTTTCGAGCCGAACTTATAATATTACTTTCCCAGGTGCAGAAACAGCAGTCAGTAGTACGGTATATGCAGTGTTTTCGGAAGTACGCGTTATATAGCAGGAAATTTCGGTAAATAAATTGCGTAAAATTGAAAAGAATTCTTGAGCGCCGGCAGTAAAGTCAGCTGTCACGTCTTCCAACTGCAATGACCACAGTGTGTGGCGTTCTGTTATCTCGACACAGTTGTTATACAGGATACAACAAAAAAGCAGTGGGATCAAATATTAGAGTTTATAACGTTACTTCATGCGTAAAATGCAGTATACTGTTGGTAGCAAGGGCAACACTCGGAATTGGACGTCTTCGGCGGTTGTGCAACTCAGTGGGATTCCGACCGTGGTTTATCGTGTCTGGCATCTTTCGCTTTTTTTTTAACTTAGCTGGCAATTAGGTAGAACTGAAGCACAAATTTTCGGAGACAGGATGGGTCCCCTTTCGCAGAGAAAAATGAAACACCTGCTCCTTTATGGCCGATAGGAAAAGCTGCTTAAAAGTCTGGATTTCTGAATTTGATGTTTGTTGGACCGTGCATCATTGTGATAACTGGAGAATAAAAATCCAACTACATGCCACTTATTATTTTATTGTACTTCTTATAGGCTCAACATGTTTCGGGCACTACTATGCCCATCATCAGGAGCTCACGACTATAATGTTGATTAACACATTGGTCGTTTCGTTCTTGGTTTGCTGTAGGTTGGAGTCTTGCTTTAGCCTGCAATCCGGACACCACCCAGCCTAACCGCACCTAACCTCTAACCTACACCAAACCAAGAACTAAACGATCAATGTGGTAATCAACATTATAGTCGCGAGCTCCTGATGATGGGCATAGTAGTGCCCGAAACATGTTGAGCCTATAAAAAGTATAATAAAATGCAGGGTTATTCGAAATGATTGTCGGGGTTTTAACAACTGCCACCTCGTTCTCCAGATGCAACCCCGTGTGATTTTTTTCTATGGGGTTACGTCAAGGATCAGGTTTATGTTCCTCTTCTTCCCGCAAGTATCCCGGAACTGAAGGTACGAATCAGAACTGCCATTGAAACCATCACCGCTGACATGTTACAAACAGTTTGGAACGAAATCGATTATCGTGTTGATGTTTGTAGAATCACAAAGGTTGCACATATAGAGCACCTGTAAGGTATGTAGCAAAAACTTGGAGTGTTGTTCTATTAAATAAAAAATACATAAACACCTATCTCAAGTGTATTGTGTATGACAAGTTGTCAAAACCCCGACAATCATTTCGAATAACCCTGTAATAAGTGGCATCTAGTTGGTTTTTATTCTTCAGTCTGGATTTCTGTTTTCTTAACTTTGAGAATAGTTTTTCCTATTGGGCCCACCCAAGTGGGTGTTTCCCACATTCTTTTTACTGTAGAATGGGACCGATTCCGTCACATAAACATTGTATTAATTACTATTTTAGACACCGGATTTAAGACGAAAACCGAAAAGAGTATGACTCCAGCCCCGCCTTAATGTTTAGACTGAGAGACTGCAATTCTGTTGCAGAAGTTGCCGCTACTGCACGGCGCGAACTGTTGTCACTAGACCAATTCAGTAATTACAGTGATGGACAAACACTTCCCTGTTCCAGCGCGGGGTTGGAGGTGGGGGTGGGGGGTATCCATGTTGCTACTTCCTAATTGTTTTTTTATGGCCCAGACAGCCCCATATTCCTCGCGGAAGCTATCGACTGACATTTATTTAGACTAATGTTAACAAGACATGGAGTTTTATGTGTGTGGCCTTGATACGAGTTGATGTTTATTTATTGACTGGTATAAAGTCATAAATTTCTCTAGTGGACAATAAACTCGTGAAAACCCAAACTTAAAAAACTCTAACATGTCAACAGAGTAGTTAGTTTTACATTACAATAAACTTACGAAAACCATAATTCAATTCGATTTCTCATTTATTAACATGCTAGTGTAACAGCTCAAGTGATGCAACATTAACATAATCTAATATATAAAACATTCATACAGGTTAGATTTACCACAGGATCAGAGGTTAAAAGTTTCTGAATTACAAAGTAAAAGTATAGATACTAGCCAATTGTCAACCTAGACCGAACGTCCATTGAATGTTCTCTATCACTGCCGATGGCATTTGCCATTGAAGGGCACCTAGCGGAATGGCTGTTTCGACGTTTAGAGTCAACACTATAAACAAACTAAGTCTCTAAAATTTCGATTTGGCACGCGTAGGCCGACAGTTTCCAAAATGATAGGACAGTATCTGAACCATTGAAAACATCCGTTAAAAAAAAAAGGACATCTAGGAGACGCCTCCGAGCACTTCTCGTATGTAATTTCAAGTAAGTTAATTAAAAACATTACCAATGCTGTAATCTACGTGACTGAAAAAACGATGATGACTAAGATATACAAACTGCCGCTGGATGCGCTGCGGCTTACAAGCATCCGAGCAAGTGACAGAATTCCACGGAACAGAAGCATAGTCAAACTTGGGTCTGACTAGAATGCAGTATAGAGCACAGATAATGGTATAGAGTCAGTGGGCTGTGCAGTGGCGAAAAGGAGACTAGTCTAATAGCCTGAGACAAAATGCTGTCTGTTGCTGAAAATGAAGCATTGTGTTTTTTTTAATATGTTCCATCATCCGTGCAGCATTAATCAGGTCCATATCATACCAATAAACAACAAAATGCACTCGAATGTTTATGATGTATTTATTCACAATGTTCTCACCAACATGTTTCGGCCACAATTGTGACCATCTTCAGGGTTATGTTATTATTGCGAGAATACAAAGTACAAACGTGGTTAGCTGTGTCGCTGTCACTCTACAACAATTAAACATTATTATAATTTTTAATTATTATGATTTAATTGTTATAATAATTATAATTGTAAACTGTTATGATAAATATAATTTTGTTACAATAATTTGTAGTTGTTATGGAGTGACAGCGACACAGCTAACCACATGTGTACCTTTGTATTCTTGTAATAATAACATAACCCTGCATATGGCTGCAATTGCGGCCGAAACATGTTGGAGAGAAAATAGTGAATAAAATACATCATAAACATTGAAGAGCAATTTGTTGGTTATTTATATATTACGGAAGCTTTGTGTCTATAAGCACTCCCAGATCCCTGATGCAGTCCGTGCATGTGATAGAAGATTCACACAATTTGTAATCAAAACCATGCCAGTATGTTTTTCTACAAAAGAAAATGACTCTGGTTTTTTGACGTTTATTTGCATCTAGTTGGAAATACACCACACTCGAACATTATTTGTATCTAATAATAATAATAATAATATGCAGTGAGATATTCTGCTACCTAAACTGAGTTTTCAGCCAAGTTGGGCACTGTTATACTGACTCAAGTATAACTTCCACTACTGCCATCTTCTACTTTGATTTATAACTACTCTCTGTAATAATGACAAAACAAGGACAGAAAAGCCTGTCATATATGATCAGTTTCTTCTTGGTGCAAAGACGCCTGCAGTAACTCCAATATTGTGGTATCGATTTGCAATAATGAATGGTGAATTCGAAACGTTGTGGAATAAAGAAGTTCTGGACAGCCGAACTCAAGTCAAGACATGAAACGGTGATATTCCGAGCATGAAGCAGGAATTCTAACCACCCGACTGCGACCTTCGATATGACAGTGGTTTAGTTAGGCATGCGGTTACTGAAATAGGGCCAGTTGTAGGGAGAGATGGGTGCAGGTCGTCACTTACATGATGCATGATTTTACTTGTTACATGTCTGGCAATGGCACCTGTGTGTGCATGATTGTACTCAGGGGTGTTCGCTAGTGTCTGGCTGCATCACCTGTGTGTGCATGATTGTACTTAGGAGTGTTAAGTAATGTCCGGCTGCGGCACCTGTGTGTGCATGATTGTACTCAGGAGTGTTCGGTAGTGTCCAGCTGCGGCATCTGTGTGCGCATGATTGTACTCAAGAGTGTTCGCTAGTATCTGGCTGCGGCACCTGTGTGTGCATGATTGCATGCAGAAGGGTTCATTATTGTCCACCTAAGTCACCCATGTGTACATAATTGTACTCAGGAGTGCTCAGTAGTGTCCGGCTGTGGCACCTATATGTGGATAATCGTACCCAGGAGTGTTCGGTAGTGTCAGGCTACAGCACCTGTATGTGAATGATTATACTCAGGATTGTTCGATAGCGTCCAGCTGTGGCAACCATGTGTGCATGATTGTACTCAGGAGTGTTCGCTAGTGTCCGGCTGCAGCACCTGTGTGTATGTAATTGTATACAGGAGTGTTCACTAGTGTCCGGCTACGTCACCCGTATGTGCATAATTTTACTCAGGTGTGTTCTGTATTTTCTGGCTGCGGTATGTGGGTGTGCATGATGGCTGCCACTAAGGGGTGTTTGTTAAATGCCCAGCTATGGTACCTGTGTGTGCACGATTGTACTCGGAAGTGTTTATTAATGTCTGGCTGCAGCACAAGATATGTGAATGATTGTACTCAGGGTATGTTAGTGTCAGGCTATGGTACCAGTGTGTGCATGATTGTAACAGGAGTGTTTGCTAGTGTCCGGCTATGGCACCAGTGTGTGCATGATTGTACACAATAAGTTTATAGTGTCTGGCTGAAGGTACCTGTTTGTGCACTAACTGCCTTGTAGCTGAAAGCAGTTTATTTGGCTTCCTTCAGTTTACAGTTTGTCAGATTCCCACTTGCAACATTTTTACAGACTGTGCCGTGTGAAGTCGTTCCACACTTCTCACTCTTACACACAATTTTTAGTACCACTGATTGAAATTTTACAGGGCATGAATCACAAATATACGAATATAAACTTTTTTTTTGCACTTGCATCTTTGTTTTATTATTTCTCATTATAATAAAAATTAACTCAGAAAAGCATACTTGAATTAGTAACATTATTTACAACAGCAGTTTTCAATTTTTGTATCCGTGGGAATGCACCTTCTTTCTCGGTTTTCATGCAACAAGTACTCTAATATTACACAAGTTTCTGAAATTTGAAGTTCTCATGGCGACAAAGATTTATCTTGTGATTCTCTGGCTTATAGCATCACGTAATCTGGCAATAGGTACAAGCATTTTGGAAGAGCATTTTACCCCAATTCCTTGGGCTGAAGGTGAAGGCTGTATGTTGCTCCTTAACATGGTGCCCGCCTACTAAACTACACTGTCCCACAGCTCAAAAGACTGCAATATGCACACAAATTTCTAACACAGTTGAGATCTCTACTCTTCTGGGATGTGTCACCCGTCACTGGATGACTGGTTCTCGATGCTTCGATACAGCATTGTGGTCTCTCATTGGACATTCCAAACCTTGAAGATGAAATCACCATGGCATCTCGAAACGTCAGGCACCAAATCGCCCAGTGACATCCCAGAAGAATGGAGACTTCAATTGCACTGCTGCGAAATCCCAAAAACTCATATTTTAGTACAGATTTGTCATTTATCATACACATCCGGGGATCCCCATGGGTTGAATGATTCTGAAACAGACTAAAAAAAAAATATTGAGAACTGCTGCATAATTACACAAATTTAATAAAAGAATTCTTATTTTCTGAGTCAACGTATAAATGTCAAGAGTAGCCATCAGTTATCCTACTTATTGTGGTAGGATCATCATGGCAACAGCATGAAGCCTAATAACAATGGTGCCACTCCTCCTGGATCCGTGGGATCACTTCGTGTGACTGGACGTGCTGCTGGTACTCCAAAATTGACAGGAGTTACGCGCCAAGATTCCGTTAACCACAAATCCCGTACTCCCACTCCTCCTGTCTACAACTCTCATCCCTCCACCCCACCACTTCCCAAACCACACACTCCTAAGCCGCTCCTGTCCACAAAGCCACACACATCCACACCATCTTCAGACATCAGGCCTCCTCTCGCCAGCGTGTCCTCAAACTTCCAGATCGCGAAGCAGTTGCATCGAGGGAATCTGCAGCACACACCACTGCCTGACACAGTGGACGACACACTGTACTGCGCCCTTCAGACAAAAAGGGAGCCACATCCTGGGAAGGGTCTCAACGTGGGACCCCCAGGGGTGTCAGCAGTGGGGTACAAAGGTTATGGACCACCGGGTCCATCCCAGTGCAGCAAATTGAGAGTATATCGCCCCAAGACAGCTGTCCAGAAGGAGGAACACAAGCAGATGGAGGAACTGCTACCCCACCGCCCTAGTACTGGCCGCATTTCAGACATGCATCTTGCTATTTGTTGGGATCTGAAGCCTCCGCGAGAGGAAGATGAGCCCCAACCCTCACCTCACATAGACGGCAGCAACGGTAGCGCAGCCCCCGCAGTATTTGTTCTGGTGCACCAACCACCTGCTGATCACAGTGCCAAGGAAAACGGCAAGGCAAAGGAAGTTTATGAAACCAATGAGGTCCGTGGCACTACAGAGGGTTGTGCCACCAAGAAGGGTTGCGAAACAAATGGGCATTGTGACACCAAAGAAGTTGTTGAAATTGAGGATGATCATGGCACCAAGAAGCCCTGTGGTACAAAGGAGGGCTGTAACACGCCACCAGATAAGAGTGAAAGTAACTTACCCATGCTCCCAAAGAGTGCCTGGGGAGAGACCAAGGAGAATAGCAGCCCCAATGTGGGAAGTGCTCACAGGAGAAGGAGAAGTGCTGAAGCTGAGGCTCCCACTTCTGCAGCACTGGAACGCCACAAAGAGTACCGGAGCTCTCCTACCCTAATGATGACAAGCCACAGGCCTGTCAAGCGCCTCCTGGGATCACGACCCTGTGTGGCCTGTGAGCTGAAGCCACGACCCCCACAGTACCGTCCCCATTCTGAGTACAAGATGGCCTTCAAAGCAGGCAAGCCCAGCAACAGCTTTGACAGTGGTTGCAGTATTCGGCCACAGACAGCTGCAGCCAAGCAAGTGTGTGTGCCCAAGCCCCGCATGCCCTTTGCCAAGAGAAGTTATTCTATCGACACTTTGACACCACCTTTCAGTCTCTGGCCTGGTCACATGGGGCAAGGTTATCCAGAGCACTGGAGGCTGGCCTCTGTGTATCAGCATGCCTACAAGCCAGTTGAGGCCAGGAGGAAACCCCTTCTGGCTAGTGTCTACCAGTAGAGCCATTAGATACCACAACAACATGTGAGCCACAGTTCATCATCAAGTAACATGACTTTGCCTGTTATAGTGGAAAACCCCAATTTTGTTGTATCAGGCACACTATTCTGAATACAGCTGAACCTCTGTTGCTGCAAATGGTTCCAATTTTTGTACTTCTGAACATTAGTTACTATGATGATATATGGCAACAATGGGATGTTATGATAAGTTGGGCTAGTGCTAAGAAATTGTAGCTTTAAGTAACAGTGACACGTAATGATCTATTTATGTAGAAAGAAAATTTAAACTGATACTGCATGGGTTTTTATATGGCAGACAAAATGAAGAACACCTTATTTGTAATACTGTTTGGTATTAACAGTGGAAAGAGCAGCACCAAAAGACAATTCCCCAAAGCTCCTGTATTTCATTGCACTATTCTCTCCATCATTCATTCACTTATTACTACTATCGGCATTACACTAATAGTTTTATTGGCCTATCATTTACTCACATAATCATCTTATTTATGTAAGTAGCCACTGCAATGTGTCATGCTTGAAAGTAAAGAAACTGTTATGTACAGAAGTTATTACTTGAAAGTATGGTGTCATTTCACAAATGTTTCTTACAATATGGCAACTGCTGGACTGGAACTAAAGACATATTCCTCATATGCTTCCATACTCAAAAACAGATTGAACCCTCTCCACTTTATATTATTCCTCAAGGTGAAACATTTTCCCCTAAATACACATATCTCATTCTCTCAGCAGCCTCCACAGCATTACTAGTGGTTAGTGATAAGTATACCTCTTCCATAAAGCAGCAGTCTAATGCTCCAAATGTCTAAAAAAATAGAGCTCATGTCCTTATGTAAACTTTATTTACAAAAAAAAAAAAAACAGTACATATACATAGCTTAGGGTAGTAGTCGACTGTACTCTAGGAAGAAGGAACTCTTCTTGACTCCCTCCCATACTTTAGAGGCATAATGGAACCTGCAACAATTTGTACAATTTGCAATAAAACACTGATGTATATAAAACTTCTTTAATGTATGGAAAATAATTACCTACAAAATAAGATTTTAGACTGCTAAGGTGGCAAACCTTAAGGTCTTCTGGGCTCCCCCTAGGGATATGATGTGGTTTCTCTAACCTGGTCCTTATAAAGACCCATTGATAACTCCCATCTTAGGGCCTTTCCTCCCCACTGTCCTAATTTTTCCTCCTCTCCTTCTCCTTGCTTCTGGCTTTTAATAATTACGCTTATTGCCTCCTCTCCCCTCCTGCCCTTCTTCTTAAGCTGCTGTCTATCTCAATGCTGAGAAAACAGCCTTCTTAATGTCCACTGGTTACCGATAGCTCTCTCACAGACCTGGTCCCAGCATGCCCTTTGCTACATTACTTACCACTCTTTCTTGCTCAGTTCATTCCTCTTATACCCAGAGTATGGAGGCACAACAGGGTCCTCCAAACCAGTGGTGCCAATTGACCAGTCTATGATAGATCACATCCCAGAAGACCATAATCTTACATATGAAATGTTTCTGTTTAGACTTCTTTTTGGTCCCACCCAGTACCAAAGAAATGTGTTTTTATGCTAAGTTGCTTACTCACTTCTGCTATAGTAAATGCCAGATGTTCACATGTACAAAAGAAGGCCACCACTAGACCGTACACTGAGATGGCAATCCATTCAGTGTTAATCACAATCTATTTTAGGACTCAATGTAAGCCATGTGGCCTCTGTACACAAGTTGTTTTTTTTTCTGCCCCCTCTCCTTATGTGCTATATCATCAATGTACCGTAACCTTCACGATATGACTGCCACAAGGACACTAGGTGAAGAAAATAAACGATGTCACTTCTCTGTTACTTTCCACTTACTTTCATCTAGTAGGTCCACATTTTCTCCCTACCCTTTCAAAAGTGATCTAGCCAGAGTCTTCCATCAAAATAAGACTTAAAATTTCTCACTGTATAAAATGTTCTGTGTATGTTAGAAGGCACAACCATAGCAATGCAGAAACACTCTCTGAGATTACAACTGATACAATACCAGACCTCTTAATTCCTACACATTTATTTGTGGATATAATATGCTTATACAAACTGACAGGCAATGAGCAGTGTTTACAATAAAAGGGAAAAAGCACATTTCAAAATTTTGCGAATGACAATGGTCTGACCTGCATGTAGATCAATTCCTAATTTTGAACCGAAAGTTTGAAGTCAAGTGTGTACCCTACATGTTCAGATATACTTTCATAAAAGGTTTAACAAAATCACTCTCTAGTTCAAAATCCATTGACTGTAATAGGGTGCATAAGCACAACTGATGTATTATAAAATGTCATTTTACTTCATAGACAATGTCACTTAAAAAACTGTACATCATTTACACCTCCTGAAACCATAATCCTACATACCAATTCTTTTCAGACAGCATACTGTGTGTGATGGGGTGCCGTGTGACTCCATGGATCTGGTTCCTAAGTTTTGACAGCAATTCACTGAACCCAGGATGACCTCTGTAATGAGTGGCCTCTTCTGCAAGAACAATTAGGCTTTACATTACCAGGATATTATATACAGATTTTGTTTTATCAGTGACAGAAAAGGTGTCACACCTGTCTCTCCAATTTCCGGTAACAGGAACAAGTTTATGGCTTCTCCACATGTGGCAGGATTCAGGAAGTTGATTATGTTCCCTGTGGCAATACCCATGCCACTCTGTATCTGAAGTCTGGACCTCAAGAATGTTCGATTGTACACCGTCTGAAAATAATAACAACCTTGTGACCCACTGAAGATGTGTTCAGTACATATACCACAGAAACAAGGACCAAGGAATAAGGCTTGAGAGTGCAGGCTGTAATAAAGTAGTAGGACCTGTTTCACTTCTATGTGGTTCTAGAAAGTACTAAATTACTTGCTGAAGTCACCAAAAAACAATTTGGGGAATTAAAATTAAGCAAATAACAAATACACAAAGAATTCCTGTAACCATGCCAAAAGTAGAGGACAAAATTTCTACCAGTGTGACATCCAAACAGTATAAAATTAATAAAAAGAACAGACCTGCATCAGTTTGACTTGTGCAGGACTGAAGTCAGTGGTGGTGGCACGATTCTGCAAGAACAGCAAATGCGGAAAGTACTCGATAATTTCCTCATCTTGTGATGTTGTTGGAGTGGAAGGCTTCAGCATCTCTGCTGACTGCAGAAACCTAGTAATATAATAAAATACTGTATTCATGTCCAGACACAGAGATACCAGGCAGTGTTTCACAGAAGTTACATTTTCATCATTATGCATAACCATTTTTGCTAATGAATTTAATGACTATGTGTACCTACAGTCAGTCTATATCTGTAGTGTACAACTGTTTTAACTACCAGTCACTCAGACACGAGTGATTTTGGCAAAATTTCACAAAGGGTTTTTAAAGCATATTATTACTGTATTCAGTGAATTAATACTATGTGTTACTGGCAGCTCCATGGGCCACTTAAGAAACAGTCAAAGCCACAAGTGGCCCACAGGTCACACGATGCATACCACTGGTCTACGTAATAATTTATATAATTATTAATGAACGTTTTTCAAATTTCACATACTTATTCGTATTTTCTCTTATCCAAGAAAGAAACTAATGGGTAGCATTATGAACCATTTTTCAGGAGCTCCAGGGAAGTCTAAATTAAACTGTGCAACCAGATCAAACTGTAATAAATTTAAGTAAAAACAGAAAATCAAAACAGTACAGTTGTTTCCAACTTGTACCAGATCACATAAGTTGTCTATACTTTGAATCTGAACCATAGTTTAGGAAAAATAACTTCTATGTGACTAAACTGCAGATATATATAAGGACAAAGCCAGCATAGTAGGTATAGTCTCTTAGCTATGGGATGGAAAATCCATGGTTTGAATCCCGATTGGGGTAACAAATTTTCCTATTCTCCAAAATGTCCAGAACAGCTCTGGGGCCCACACAGCCTGGTTTTCAATGGGTAGAGGGGTTCTTTCTTGGGGATAAAGCAGCTGGGGTGTGCAGATGACCACTCACCTCCAACTAGTGCTGAGGTTAAGAATGAGTGGAGCTACACCACTGCTCTTTTATATGCCTTCACAACACAGATGGGGACAACTCTGCCTTTCACACAAGAAAGATCATTAACTACAGTGAGTGGCTACAGATTGAACAATGGTTATTTCCAGCACAGACAAAAATTTTCTCTTAGGCACTATATCCAGACTTGCTTTGGAGTCAACCATCATCCAAACCAGCTGATAATGAGAGCTCTTTGTTGGCTGTTCACTGACCCCTATTTAGGTAGAGGTCTGTGATGTGTGGAATTTTACCTCAAGCCCCTAGATATGCCTCCAATCTATAGCTGAAACCTGCGCGCTGAACGCGCGCATGCACGCGTGCGCGCATGTGTGTGTGTGTGTGTGTGTGCATCATCAGCATCAGCAACACTGAAGGCAAAAATAAACTGTGCCCCACAAACAAGTGTCTGCACTTCTCATCTGCTAATCTGAGAAACAACAGATGCATGAAACCAGAATAGAGGTACATGTGTATAAATATACTAATTTTTCAGTTGCCAACAGCAATCATACATAAAATAATGGCTTCAGTAACTTGATGGTGGTGTCACACCTGACAAGGTTAGGGTCGAAGAACCAATCCTGCACCAGTATTACAACATGACAGACAGAGAGAAGAAATGCTGCCAATTGTAAGGACTGTATTTCCATGGCATTCTCTGTCGATGCAAAATCTGTTCCAGTAAATTTCTTGTTCTCCTGCTGCACCAAGCGATCCATCACTGAGGCTGATAACATAGGCTGTGTGTCCAGCAGGATGACCCGATTTGATGTCACCAACAGGTCAACACCTGTAGTGCAGTGACCACCCAGTTCATGATGCTCCAAGCTCTGGGGCTTGAAGTAGAAGTTCCTGTAATCACATAAGACTGGCAATGTTCCTGTACTTTGCACAACAAATAGAAAAGAAACAGCACTCATAGGAAACTGAGTATTGCAGGGGGACTGAAGTTGCACATCAGATGTCAATAACATACTAACAACCTCAAAATATGCCAGGCTTTTACCATACAAAATGTGCATAAATACTCAGGCAGGAGAACATGGCAACATGAAAGTCCAAAGCTAGGGTTTCCATTCTTCACTTTATAAATTATTCATGTTAATTTACTACTACAAACCCAACTACAGACCTGAAATTCCTTCAACAGTTTTATCTTATCCCATTTATTCATTATAATTACAAATAGGAGGTTACTGACACATGCATCATCTTCCAAGTGTAGAAATTGAAGACGGGACCACTTCCAGGGTCCATAATTTCCTTGTATTTTCCTTTACTTGTGGAACTATTTTACAGCTGAGGTTCTCAACCTTTTCTTATCCACAGACAGGTAAAATACTACAGTTAAATTCTGGTAAATAGAGATGTGGAAGTTATTTAAGGAATGCAGGGCAGGTTTGGGTGGAAATTTGCCTGGCAAGGGTATATGACTCAGCAACTACTATCTGTGCAAAAGCATTTATCACTTATAATAGAGTGATTGTGCTGACTCCTAATGCTCTAGCAGCTGATGTATTTGGCACTGCTATTTTTCACTGACATTTCGTGCCATTAAACAGGTACTAGCCTCATACCCTGCGCCTCCTTTTTCCTTCATCTTTCCCGCCTTCCTCGCCCCATGAGTTTCTAGATACAGAATTTTCCAGTGACCAATACAGCGTCACACAATATCCAGTACAACATATAGTATATGGAGTCTAGTTAGTACTAGTATGCCTAAACATGTCTTCAGATGGTACTAACACATTCATGCCCAATGTATAATATTTAGGACACAGAATTATTTATTTTCATGACCATATTTGAGTGTACATCAGCAGCTATATCAAATTAAATTCATGTGTCAATGTTACAGCATGCTGACAACTAATATTAGCCAGTAGCATAAATTAGTTTTGTCATTCACAGCCAAAAGTTGCTATATTAGGCTCAAAAGTCTTTTAGCTGATAGAACTATTGTGAGTTTTCATGGTCACAACAGCCTATAACTTTGACAAGTTTGGGGCAATAAAAGCTTGGAATGATTACTGTTCCAAATTTTATTTTCAATGGGAAAGAATTCTTCAAGTGACACTGACAGGGAAACAATATTTGTTTGGGGCACAGCTGTTATGAATGTATACTGAAGTGCACTGTTGTTTTGCAAGGCAATATTGTGTATTTTTGTCAGCTTCATCATCCAAAACCTTTGCTTCAGATACAGAATGGATAATGAATCACTAATATAAGAGAAAACTGGGTTAAGACAGTCCTCTGCAGCTTGCAGAACAATTACACAGGATGCAAAAAGAATGCACAGCTGTTTGACACAAGTACATAAGTCCCCTTTGTTACATAAAATGACAATAAATGTGTAACAATTTTGTCAATACAAATACAAGTACAGAAATTCAGACATCCATTTTCTATGTACTCTATAACAACTCTTAGATTATTTAATTTATTTCCAGAGTAGTGGTTGAAACAACACTTGTTTTTGTCTATAATTTTTCTTTTATACTCCATTAATGAGATACACAGGCAACTGATATCTTTCATAAATAAAATCCAACTGATTCATCATATTATCTCTCTTCATCCTCTGGAAAAAAAAAGTAAGACAAAACACAAACAGCCCAATTACAACTCATATGAACACTGCAGAAATCATAAAAATCTTCATAGCTATAATGTATATGGTTCAAATGATACTGATAATTCAGGTCAGGAACAAAATCATGTGAAACATTCTTTCTTTTGAACAGCAACTCACTTGCTGGCCTCATCAGGATGGTTGCCTGCCAGAAAGGACATAAGTGTACTCTTCCCAATACCCTGCAGTCCCAAGCAGCCAACGACCATAAAGTCATTTTGATCCAGCAGGAACTCCAAGGACCCATCACAGAATTGAAATGCTTCATCCACCAGTTTGACACTGCCCTTCATCTCTGGTGGAGGAGCTAGAGGATTTACATCTGCAAGAAAAAGACTATATCACACAACAGTAACAGGTAGTGTACTTTGAATACATACAGTTTGTATCAGAATAAACAGATTTAGGAACATTAACCCCTTGGTTAGAATGATGCAGTGATTTTTTAAAAAAGCTAAGCCACGCCATTTAATTCCTAGCTAGTTAAAAAATAACTGCCAAATTCTATCTAAACTAAGTCCAGATTTGGACCAAAATGGAAAATGTAAAAGCTGGACCAAGTCTGGTTTAAAATCATACCAGGGAAAGTAAGAAGCCAGATAATTCTAGGCTAGGAACACAAGTGAAAATTTAAGTACCTGACTACTTAGAGAAAGAGAAGCAACTGGGAAGAAGCAGTTATATGTGTATATATATATATATATAGTTAAGCCTAGTTAAAGACATCTCCTCAGGGGCTAAATAAAGTTTAGCAGAAACCTAAGTCAGGTCAGCCAATCCCATTCATAAATTCCAACTACGTACAACCTATATCTCAAGCAAGTATCATTTCCTTTTGACATGTATGAACAAAATAATCACATTGTATTGGCAGTTTACAAGAACAAACTGTATGTGCTTATAGCTGTCACAAGTGAACAAGTTGCTGAACATATATATCAGTGGTGTAACAAACTAAGAAAGACAATTTTATGAGGCAATTATGGGTATTCTGGTTATGTGATGTCTGGAGTTTACAACATTTTCATGCTTACTCTCTCCTCCTGTATGTTTGGCTGCGAGATGATATAATGGTGGCTGCTGCATTTCTGATTCTTTCCTGAAACAAAAATTCATCAGATCCTGTAATATGATATTACAATGCACACCAACGATCCATGACACCTAGCAAAACAAAGTTTCAATTACTGCAATGTTCCTATTGAGTCCCCCCCCCCATTGATAATGACTGGGACTAATACTAACGAACTTTGTATGCCAACCACCAAAGAGCTCTGTGCCTAGGTATGTGTTGATATAATTCTACATACGCTGTGCTCTTATTTTACTTCTGCTTTGTGATTTTTTATTTACTATTTTTGTTTGTCACAATAATCACTTTCTTTCTAAGAATACAGGATGGCACATCTAGACTTGGATGACTAATGGCTTGCTGTATTACTCTGATGAAAACACACTATTTCATTTTCCTGTGGATTTCTTACCCTTTATGTGGAATAACTATCTTCTTTTCTACATATAAACTACTAAACTTCTTGTAAGGGTGGCCGTGATGCCATAGTAGGTACAGGGACTTGCTATGGGCTGGGTGATCCAGAGTTTGAACCCCAGTGGGGGGCAAGATTTTTATCCAAGCCAACCCTGAGGCCCACCCAGCATCCTATACAATGGGCACCAGGTCTCTTTCCTGGAGGCACTTTCTAGGCCAGGGTTGAGTATGGGGTACAGCTATATGTCTGTCTACCTCCCCTCTGTGCCTGCTTGGCATGGTTCACATTTCAAACTTTTTGTAATGTACAGAGTGACAGGACAGCTCAGTCAGTGCAATAACTAGACTACATGCTGGCTGACTGAGACATCACGGTTTGATTCCTGATAGAAACAAGAGATTTGTCTCTTCTACACAGCATCCAGAACAACTATTAGGGGTAGAGTGGCTAGGACATGAAGCTGACCACTCACCACCATCCACTGTCAAAGTTAAAAACATGTGAAGCTAAACCTCTGCTCCCCAGTATGTCTTGACAGTGTGCTGTTCAATTATGCACAGGGGTAACTTTACCTTAATTTTATGGTCTGGACTTGTAATACCAACCAGTATACGTTTGTTTAGGAGACTATTGAAGATACTACTTCAGAATAGCAGGGTCAGTTTTTGCCCTTGTACTACGAAAGAGGATACTATTGTACATGCAACACCTTGAAACACTGTTATTGTAAGAGCCACAACATATACAACTGAGCATATAACTATATTCATTATATACATACCATGTTTTACAGCATGTAAGTTGTGTTTCAGACAAAATAAACATAGCTATCAGGGCTGCCAACATTGATAGTGACTTATGGACATGATAGTTGTATAATGAATGAAATGTTCAGGAACTTAGACTGTTGCTTGATTGATCATTTCTTTACCATTTTCATATATGTGAAGTTATGAGGCATAAGACAGCCATTTATGCAAGTAACCTACCTCAGTAGCTGTCAATAAAATAACACTTCAAGCCCTAACCTTAGCATTATAAATACATTTGATCATCATACATGATAGTGGTAAGATGGCTGGATTCAAAATGATACAAGAAACTCTATACACTTATTTGAATCAATATTTTTGTAACATTTCTGCTACTTGCATGAAAACTCCAGGCCTGCTCTCTGTTGATGGCAGTTTTCTCTTGATTCAACATCTGTAAGGCTGACAAACTAATTCTTTCTGTTGTGTGATGTCTCTTTGGTACTGCAACCTAACTTTTAGTTTACATGACAGACTTATGTTAGCAACCCTAACAATATGTGGAATGAACATTAGAAGCAGTGACAAATGTTGAGGACATAATGGACTGTATACATTATACTTACATTAACCATTACAATGAAAATTTGCTGTTTGAAAAGGAAATGACAGTATCCCCAAGTGTTACTGAATAAAGATACGTGAAAGTTATGTGCAACAAGAAGAGTAACTGTTCTGCTGTTATGGAATAGTACAGCACCTAATTTGTCTCATGCTGTTGCTTGTTAGTGTTCTGTAGCCAGCTTGCTAGGAAACTTCATATGATCCAGAAAGTGTTCAGTAGGGATTTACAAAACATTTCACGAACATAATTATTCTGACAATGTTCTAAGCACCAGGAATTTTACACTAGCCCCAACTAACCAATCACAAAAAGTGCTCAACCCTCACTTAGAACACAGAATATTCATTCTAACATGAAAAATGGTGGTCATGTAGCTTGTAATAAGTGACAGCTTATCATATTGACACAAAGTAGATTTGTCAACAGCCAGAGCAGTGATTAGGAGCTGTTCTACCTGAGAACAGTTGCTGGACGTTGACTTGGGGACACAGCTCTATTCTCTCCTTCCCTTGTGCGAAGAATAATTGTTGGCTGCGTTTGTGGACGTTCTGAGGATTTTGCCATGCCCTTGTCAACTGCCCTCTCCTTGTCCCTGTCAGTGTCTCGTTCAGGCTTTGCAAGGATGATAGGCAACCGCCGGTTCCCATCTTTCCTATCCTGCAAAACAATTTATATTAATGTTGCGTACGTGGACGTAATCTGCTTTTTAAAACATATCTTGCAAATTCTTTATTTTTTTTTTTTAAAAGTCACTGTATCTGTCACTATAATTGAAATTTCGGATCTTCAGCACAACAACTCTATATCAAATTTCATATAAATAATATTAAAACATACTATCTTCACACATATTTACGGCCATGAAAGGCACCCTAACCTATACCGCACCTCAATAGGGCACAGTCAACATGAAAATTTGTGTACAACCTTGGTCATTGAGAAATATTTCTTATGTCTCGTGTCCTTTCCTTTCTCAGTTTCTGACATTGCCTTTCTGTACGAACTACAACCCACAGATAACCTAGCTACAACCTACAAATGATACATTTCACACTTTGTGTACACACTTGTGTTTATTTACTTTTGTCAATTTGTTTGGTTTCTCCCACATGCAAACAAAATTTCCCTCCCGATCACGGATGCTAAAGTATTGTCAGTATGAAGTGTATAATTGCTCCGTAAGTGACGCTGCTGTCGTATCTATATTCTCTACATCAACAAGAAGAAGCCGGTTTCTACGCGGTCTATTACTGTCTTTACTGTATATTAATGTCCGTGTAAGGCACTTACGTTTGTTTCGTGTTTGTGAAACCACTGCTATGTTTGGCTTCCAAGTTTGGAATTTTCTTTTACCTTGAGATGAAATAAAGAGAATAATAAAAATACTTTACAAAGATGTAGTCATACCCGAGATTTCATCCCATAGTAAATACCGCCGTAAAGGTCACCCAAAGTTTCCTGGATTTAATGCATTTAGCAAATCGATGATAGATTAATAAAAATATGTCATAGTATGGGATCAGTGTTGCGTAGAAAACGAAATACAATTATAGAAGAGAAATTATATGAATGTGAATGGGTCTTAAAAATAAGGCCCGTGAAATATTTGGCACGTTTAGCCGCATAATTTGGAACGTCAATGGGATCTGTTCCTCTGAAATTGCGGCCGGTTGTGCAGGCTTGCTAATGATGATCGTGGGCTTCGTTGCTGTACCCTGTTGTTGCGATCCGCGCGTGATGGAATTGTTAACCCACGAACACGTGTGTAACTAGGAGCTGAAAATTTAGCAAATACGAGACAAACAAACACAAAAATGACGCCAATATTTTCAGAAAATTCATATACCTAAAATGAGGCGGTGCGATAGATTTTATTGTTCATTTGTCTGCCAGCTGTGACTACGGTTCACGCCAGCACCTAAATATTACGTGATATTTGAGTTTCTCGCCCGATGTTGTATATTTCAGTCTTCTGGGATCCTCCGCCATATCCATCTGTAGATGGTTACCGACATTTCGAAGGATCGTGGTGCATCCATCTTCAGGATCAAAGTTCCGTGAGGAGTAACAGCCCAAAAGACTTGAATCTTCACATATTTCCGGAGCTCATGAGTATACATTAAGTCTATTTGTGAATTTTATTGTTGTACTGTCTTCGTGCGCCCTCTCCGGGCCTGTTCATCATTAGCCACATTATTCTTCCAAAGTAGGCCTATATATTTACATATTTACGTGGTTTGTATATGTACAAGTACATGGCAATTTAGAGCATTGTACATTAGATACACGGCCTCCGTCAGTCCCAGGCCTTTCACACTGCGTATGCCTTAACATCTAACACTGCCACAACGGCAGAAAGTCGAGTAAACGATCGGCGTCTGGACCACCTCGTATGTTTCGTCTGTTGGGTGCAGCTTTGTCCAGTGTTGGAAATATTTGCATTCTCATGAGTTTGTGCTGACGTCTGCCTGCTGCATACATAATCTTGTGTTGAAATGTAGACGAGCGGAATTTTAAAAACCACATGCATTTCGCGCTTCAGTGTGCGCCTTGGAAAGTTGCCATGCGTGCGTAGAGCCTTCCAGGCGTGCGTTGCAATTTCAAGAGATGGGTGTTTGCAGTAGATGGAAATGTTAGCACAGTGACACCGGTTGTAGTCAGTTACACGGCATTGCAATTCCAATGGGTACCGGGTCATTCCCGGGGGTAAAGCGGCCGGGGCGTGGCGTTAACCACCCACCCCATCTAGCGCCGAGGTAAAAGAAAGAGTAGAGCTATACCTCTACCTCACTTTTGTGCTAGACGGCAGGTTGTAGGGTGAACTAATACAGTATTATTTTAGTAATTAACCAACCAAATGCACAAATTTTTGTTTTATAATAAGTTTATTATAAGCCTGTACATGTTTCGAGCACTATGTGCTCATCATGAGGTCAAAACTGTATTATACAGCACCTGGTATCGTCACACTGAAACAAGTGAGTGGTCTAAAATTACTAAAATACAATTCTGTAAATATGAGCACATAGAAGTAAAATTTATGTATGAATTTGTTGGGTGTGATTACTGTATATTACTTACTATAAACATGTTATGTCATGTAGAGGCTACGTTTATCCAGTTGTTAAACTTATTAAAAAGGTACTACGTGTATTTACATTATAGGTTCGCTGGGTCTATCTAGTCATAAAATCGTATAAATTGTTGGTTGGTTGTTGTATCTACAAGGTTACGTATATCCGGTTGTTAAATTTGTTAAAAATATAAGATATCAAAAAAATGCTGCAGTATTGCAATTCCAGTGATCACTGTCGCCCAGAAAAAAATACTGGGCAGCGGTTGCTGATGCGCGGAAATTAACAGTCACTGTTGACTCCAATTGCAAAGTAAATGACCGTGACAGTTATTTCCGAGTAACAATGATGAAGTTGTGGTTAACGAGATATTTCTCTTCTCCATTATTTATATTGGGGGACCGAGGTAGCACAGTGGCTAAGGTGCTGTGCTACAAATCGGAAGGTCGCTGGTGTCATTGGAGTTTTTCATTGACATAAAATACTTCCGATCGCACTTTCTGCTACAGGCTGAGTCGACCCCAGGGCCATAGTGCGATCGGAAGGATTATGTCAAAAATTCCAATGACACCATCTCGAATCGAACCAGCGACCCTCCGATTTGTAGCACAGCACCTTAACCACTGTGCCACCGCGGTCCCCCAACAGAAATGAGTACCAGGAGCATTTCCTGGGGGTAAAGGCGACTGACGACCGCCTCTGTGGTCTAGTGGTCAGAGTTTCTGGCTACAGATACAGAGGTCCCGGGTTCGATCCCGGCGCTACCAGATTTTCTGAGTAGTAGTGGGTCTGTAACGGGGTCCACTCAGCCTCGTGAGCCTCGTGAGGTCAATTGAGGAGCTACTTGAATGAAAAAAGTAGCAGCTCCAGGTCTAGAAGACAGAGATTAACGGCTGTGGGGACCCGTTGCGCTGACCACGTGACACCCCTCTATCCGCAAAAGTTGGCACTAACTTCGCCGACCGGCGGCGGCCGCTCTGTCGGTA
>Ga0131853_10005279_pt1 | contig 23287 bp, 20 predicted proteins | sample TergutLab28metaG_FD_92764 | JGI IMG/M metagenome (GOLD analysis project Ga0131853, IMG submission 92764) | Labiotermes labralis P1 segment gut microbial communities from Petit-Saut dam, French Guiana - Lab288 P1 (version 2) (version 2) | ecosystem: Host-associated > Arthropoda: Insects >...
AAAAGAATATTTCATAGATTTATGGCTTGAATTTGAACAGAAGGAAACACCTGAAGCCAAGTTTGCTGCGGCCATTGATCGTTTGGAACCCATTATGCAAAATTATTTAAAGAAGGGTGGCTCATGGAAAACTCTTAATATCACGTATGAGATGGTGATAAAAAATAATCAAGATATCAGAATGGCTTCGGAAGAACTTTGGGAATTTGTCCTTAAATTATATGATGAAGCTGTTAAAAAGGGTTACTTGGTGCGTAGTGTCTCATAACAGGTTATTGGTTATCAGAACAAGACGAGATTTCAACTGTCAAATTTTCATCTCATGCATCAATAAGCGCGTCTAAATTTTCTATTTCATTTAGATAGTGAACCCCAGGCGGATAACTGTTTTGATTCATCGTTGAATGAAAATTCAAAATTAAAAGTATCTTGATTTGGGGTTTGATTTGATTAAGTATTATGTTATGATTAGAAAAGGTCTATGATTGAGATAGGGAAGGTGATTTGATGCGTGAGTTTAATATAACGGGAACATGCGTACCGAACAAACACTATATGGTTGATATTACAGGAAAGCTTGAACAAATTAAAAAGCTGATAGACGCAGAGTCGTATTTCACGATTAATCGTGGTCGTCAGTATGGAAAAACAACGACCTTGTTAGCGCTAGAGCATTTTTTAAGCGATGAATACACAGTTGTTGCGATTAGTTTTGAAGGAATTGGAGAAGAGCCTTTTTCTAGCGAAGCGAGTTTTTGTCAAACATTTGTTAATCTCATATTGAGAGCTTTGCGTTTTACTAAGGAATCAAAAGAATATCGCGATTTATGGTCAAATCCAGATGTAAAAAGTTTTGAGAGTTTAAGCGATCACATTACTGATATGTGTGAAGATAAAAAGCTGGTACTTACAATTGATAAAGTCGACAAGTCATCTAACAATGTTATTTTTCTAAACTTTCTGGGTAAACTACGAGAAAAATACCTGCTCAGAAATGCAGGCAAAGATTTTACTTTCCATAGTGTGATTTTAGCAGGCGTTTATGACATCAAAAATATTAAGCTTAGACTGATCCAAGAAGGTCTTCATACACCGGCAGCAACTGAAACTACGATTAACAACTCTCCATGGAATATCGCTGTAGATTTTAAAGTTGACATGTCTTTTTCTATAGCTGAAATCGAAACAATGCTTGCGTCATATGAACAAGATTACTTGACTGATATGAATGTGACTGAAATTGCAGAAGAAATTTATAACTACACAGCTGGCTATCCCGTTTTAGTATCAAGTATCTGTAAGTATATTGATGAAGAATTAAAAAAAATTTGGAATGTAGATTCAGTGAGAGTAGCTGTGAAGTTAATATTGAAAGAAGATCGTCCACTTTTTCAGAGTTTAGCTAAAAATCTAGCTAGCAATCAAGAGTTGTCAAATATGATGTATGATATTTTGATGAAAGGGGGGAGATGGTCGTTTACGTTTATGAACCCTATTCTTAATATTGGTGTGAGATATGGGTATTTTATGAATTTGAACGGACGGGTAAAAATCTCCAATAAAATATTTGAATTAAAGATTATTGATTATTTTGTCAGTCGTGAGCAATTAGCTAATTTGAAGCCCTCTATTTCGACCTCCCTAGAATCAGATATTATTTCAGATGGAAAATTCAACATGCAAGTTTGTCTTGAAAAATTTGCTAAATACTATCATCAACATTATAGCGAAAAGGACATTGACTTTTTAGAGCGTGAATCACGGTTTCTACTGCTATTTTTCTTAAATCCAATTTTGAATGGACGTGGTTTTGCGCATACCGAAAGTGCCTTTACAGATGACCGTCGAATGGATGTTGTCGTTAATTATCTTGACCAACAGTTTATCATTGAACTCAAAATTTGGCACGGGGAGCAATATCAGCAGAAGGGGTATGAGCAATTACTTGGATATATGGACAAGATGAGCCTAGACGAAGGCTATTTATTGACCTTTGATTTTAGAAAAACGAAACAAACAAGTAGTAAGTGGGTAGAACTTGATGATGCAAGGAAAATTTATGATATTAGAGTTTGATTTCGTATAGGTAAATATAGGCAAATCGTTGGAGATTCTGTGAACTGGCGATCGTTGTAAGACGAAAAAAGCTATAAACTAGACATTAAGTTGCCTACTTTATAGCTTTGCTTGTTTGATTCACGTCAAACGAGGATTACTCGTCATTTTCATTTTGGCGTGCTTCGTTTAAAACTTTTGCAGCTTTTGATTTTGCTTGCTTACTAGTTGAAGTTGACAATGTTTTTGCCGCTTCTGAAACTTTGTTTCTTTTATTCTTAGCCATGAGATTGACCCCCTATAGAATTTAAATATGAAGATTTTTCCCACCCTGAGGTTGAGGAAAATGTCTTCCTAGTTATTATGGCAAGAAATTCAAAAGATATACAAAGAATTCTTTTTTTCTCGCAAGATTCGTGTCGAATAGCGCAACGATCATTGGCACGATTTTTAAGGTTAATATGACGGAAGATGTCACATTATATGTGATATAATGAGTACACAAAACAAATCAAACTTACTGGAGGAATTACGTATGTCACAGGCTGTGCATTTTAATATTTACAAACTTAAAAAGGGAGCGTCAGTTCCAGAGTTTCTGCTTGCAGTAGAAAAGCTAGTTAACGAAGAAATCTCTAAGAAGAAGGGTTATGTTTCATGGCAGCTGATGGTTGATGGCGATAATTGGGTTGATTATGTCACGTTTGAAACAGAAGAAGACCTCAAAAAATTTGAAGAAGAAGCGCGTCATCCAAGTGAAGCAGCGAGTCATTTTTATTCTTTTATTAATTTCACTGCTAAAGGCAACAGACATCACAAGCTCTCTATTGTGCAAAGCCATAAAGAGGCCTAAGACGATGAATAATAAAACGAGTCAGTCACCACATCAATCTGAAGATTACTTGGATTTTCTTGAATTCCTGAAACAAGTGGATGAGCATCACGTTGACTTTGCAACCGAAGTTCATCAGTCATTGCTAGAAAAAGGCTGTAAATTCAAGCTATCATCAACCAAAGCCTTCCCTTTCCAAGTGGCCTATACGATGCCAAATTCGAGAAAAGGGATACTGAATTTTTGGCTTCGCAAAAAAGGGTTACAAGTTCGCATCACGGTCGTCGATGTCAAAAAGCACGCTGATGTTCTAAATCGCCTGCCAGAAGTGATGGCAAATCAAATTGCGAAAAAGAATGTTTGTAGAGAAGTAGAAGGGCAAGGGAAGTGTTACGACAATTGTGTTGGAGCTTTTGATTTTCATATTAGGGGAACACATTATCAAAAATGTCTCTTTGATTGTTTTAGATTTGCTGTGGATGAAGAAAGCATTCCCTTTTTCTGGGAGTTACTTGATCAGGAGTTTAACGGGAGGCTTATGAGTTAAATCGCAAAAATCTCAGATTATCGGTAAGTTGATCTAAGCGATCCTTATCATAAAGAGGTGCTGTGTCGTCGTGGTTACAACACAACAGCTCTTTTCTTATGGGCAAAAACGACCACGCTAGGGTTAAATGATAAAAACAGAATTTTATTGCTGCGATTTATTTTGACTAAATGCGGCTGATTTGGTATGATTAAACCTAGTCAACATTAACGGGTGATAATATGCCAATTAGTAATTTTATCATTAAGCGGCTTTTAAGGTCGATTAGAAATTTAGATGAGTATAGCGAAGAGGACATTGACGTTGCGCGCTATGGGTTTGAAGCGCTGCTTTGGGAGATCGAGAAGAACGTCTATTTTTTCGTGATCTTTTTTATATTAGGCTACCCATCGGAATGGCTGTTTTCTTTGTTTGTAATCGCCAGTGTGCGTTTTTTTGCCGGCGGTGCGCATGTGAAGTCGGTGTGGGGATGCTTTTTTCTGACGTTGCTAAGTTTGTTAGCACCCATTTTCGCTTTCCCATTGATCATACCGACAAATCCCATTTCCATTGCGCTAGTAGGTTTATTTTCGCTGCTTATGCTGGTGCTGATGGCCCCGTTGATTCCTGAAAATCGACGAAAATTGGTTGACGCAAGCAAACACCCAGTGAAGAAGCGGACGGCGATTTGCATCACTGTGATGTGGCTCGGGATTATTTTTTACTATCAAAGCCACCCGTTAGCCACGATTGCCCTTTGGACCATCTTTTTACAGAATGTGCAGTTATTTGCCGCTTTGCTGAATGAGAAGGGGATAAAAAAACGAGGTAAGGAGCTTAAAATATGATCACAATTGTTGGATTAGGTGCGGGGGATTTAGCGCAATTGCCTCTTGGGGTATACCGATTGCTCACCAGCGCTGAGCATGTCTTTTTGCGAACAGAAGAGCATCCCGTTGTGGCTGAGTTAGCGGCTGAGGGGTTGACGTATACGGCGTTTGATGAGGTGTACGAGCAACACGAGACCTTCGAGGGTGTGTACGAAGCGATTACGAAAAAATTAATCGAAGCGAGCAAGCAAGGCGCTGTTGTCTATGCGGTTCCTGGTCATCCGATGGTCGCTGAGCGCGTGGTGCAATTACTCCTTGAATCGGATGTTGAAGTTGACATCAAAGGGGGGAAAAGCTTTTTGGACGACGCGTTTGCAAGTCTGCAGATCGATCCGATCGAGGGATTCCAATTGCTGGATGCCACCGACTTTACCCGATCGGAGCTGTGTTTTCATCATCATACGATCTTCTGCCAGGTGTATGACGCAACCGTGGCTTCGCATGTGAAGCTTGAGTTATTAGAGGTCTTGCCACATGATCACGAGGTCTTTGTTGTCACAGCCGTTGGTAGTGCCGAAGAGGTTGTTACAAAAGTGGTTTTACATGAACTTGATCATGAGGCGTCTTTGAATAATTTAACGAGTGTTTATGTGCCACCGGTTGCGAAGGAGGCTTTGAAGCATGAGTTTTCGTTTTTGCGAGAGGTGATTAGGACGTTGCGCGGGCCGGATGGGTGTCCGTGGGATCAGGCGCAGACGCACGAATCACTCGCGAAGAATTTGATCGAGGAGACGCAGGAGTTGTTGGAGGCAATTGACGGGGACGACGATGAGAATTTGGTGGAAGAGTTAGGTGATGTGTTGTTGCAAGTGGTGTTACATGCGCAGATTGGGGAGGATGCGGGCTGGTTTAATATGGACGATGTGGTGCGCGGGTTAAGTGAGAAGTTGATTCGTCGTCATCCACATGTGTTTGGGGATGTGAAGGCGAGTAGTCCGGAAGAGGCACTGGCGGTTTGGAAAAAGATGAAGGAAGAAGAGAAAAAATCAGAATAGGTGGGATTTAGGATGAAAAAGTTTATGCAAGAGTTTAAGGAATTTGCGCTTCGTGGTAATGTGATGAGCTTGGCGGTTGGGATGATCATTGGAGCGGCGTTTCAGGACATTGTGACGTCGTTGACCGATAATGTGTTGTCGCCGCTGATTGGGTTGTTTATTGGGAAAAACTTTGATGCGTTGGAGTTGAATGTTTTGGGGGTTTCCTTGCGTTATGGAGCGTTTATTACGTCGATTGTTAATTTTATTATTTTAGCGTTTGTGGTGTTTTTGTTGGTGAAGGCGATGAATCGGTTGTTTCATGCAAACGATGAGGAAGAAGAGGTTGCGGCTGAGAAAAGTTGCTCGTTTTGTTTCACGGAGATTCACGAAGACGCGACGCGTTGCCCGGCGTGTACGTCGGATTTATAATTTTTAGGAAAAGTGATTGCCATTAACATGGGAGAGTCGATAATTTGTGAATGACAGTCACAGTTGTCGGCTTTTTAGTTTGCTCTGCTATGAGCAATTTCTTTTTTATTTTTGGAATTTCTGTTATAATGGTTGTAAAGAAAAAGATTTTAAGGTTTAAGTTAGAGAAGCTTGATTCAAAGCTACCAAAAACTTTCTTGATCGTTTCTGAAAGCCACTGTTTTATGAAAAATGACGTTCTAGTGACTTTTTTTGAGTGATTTCGAGCCTCAAAAGTCACTGGTTTTTAAAAAACGGTATTTCAGTGGCTTTTAAGAGCTAAAATCAGGTTCGAAAAGTCATCAAATCATTAAAATCGGCATTTCAGTGACCTTTACCAAGAAGATAGATTAGGAGAATCACCATGGAAAAGATGAATAAACAAAAAATTGAATTACTTGCCCCAGTGGGGCATTTTGAGGGGTTGCGGGCTGCTGTTGCGAATGGTGCGGATGCGATTTACGTGGGTGGGCCGGCGTTTGGTGCGCGCAAGGTGGCGGCTTTTACTTACGAGGAATTAACCGAAGTCATTGCTTTTTGCCACCTGTATGACGTACGTGCTTACGTGACGATCAACACGACGGTTTTTGATGAGGAAATTGATGAGCTGACGAATTACATCCATTTTCTATACACGAATGGTGCGGACGCGGTCATTGTTCAGGATCTCGGCGTGGCAAAGTTGGTCAAAAGCTTGTACCCTGATTTCGAGATGCACATGAGCACCCAAATGCATGTGCACAACCGCTACGGCGTGGCATTCGCAAAAGAAATCGGGGCTTCGCGTGTCGTGGCTGCGCGAGAAAATTCACTGGCTGAAATCGGTGAAATGACGAAGGCCGGATTAGAAGTGGAAGTATTCGTTCACGGTGCCCTCTGTTTTTCTTATTCCGGGCAATGCTTAATGAGCAGTGTGATCGGTGGGCGCAGTGGAAATCGGGGCGCTTGTGCACAGCCGTGTCGGTTATCTTATCGGCTTGTCAATCTGGAAACAGAAGAAGTGCTTGACTCAGAGATTGGCAATTACAAGCTAAGTCCACGTGATTTGAAAACGGTGGATCACATCGGTGAACTCATTGAAGCGGGTGCGACGTCGTTTAAAATCGAAGGGCGTTTAAAAAAACCGGAATACGTCGCAGCGGTAGTGCGTGCTTATCGCCAAGCGATTGATCAGTATTTAGAGATAGGGACCGTCAATCTTGATGAAAAATTACACGCTGATATGGATCAGGTTTTTAGTCGTACGTTTACAAAAGGGTTCTTGTATGATGAGAACGAGCGCGATTGGATCGGTGCTGACCGGCCAGGGCATCGTGGTGTTTTGATTGGGAAGGTGACGGCCGTTACGGGCAATCGGGCAACGGTTAAGCTAGTCAAAGCATTGCACTTGCATGATGGGGTTCGTTTTGTGGGTGAGAGTGAGCACGGGATGGAAGTTCAGAAGATGTTTGTGAATCGCGATGACGTTAAATTAGCGTTGCCAGGGATGGTGGATGTGATTTGTAATTTCACGCCTGTTGTGGGAATGGACGTTTATAAGACGGCTTCGCTGTTGCTTGAGAAAGAACTCAGCGTGGATAAGATGCCGAAGATTCCAATCACAGCTACGGTTGTGATGAAGAACGGGGAACCGTTGCAATTGACTATGATGGATGCGAAAGGCAATAGCAGTACTCACACAAGTGAAGAGACGGTGCAAAGGGCTGAAAAGGCAGGATTAACCGAAGCGCGTTTAAGGCAACAGTTAAGCAAAACTGGGAGTACCCCTTTTGCCATCGATGGGCTTCATGTAGACATAGATGAGCATGTGATCATTCCAATTTCTGCCGTGAATCAGTTACGCCGTGACGTGCTAGAAGAACTTGAAGAGAAGCGCCGGAATCCGTATTTAGACCGTGTGTTTTCGGATGCAGAAATCGAACTCCCCGTAACCGACAGTCCTAGACAAGCGCCGCAGTTAACGGTGAGTGTTCGTAATTTGGAGCAGCTTCAGACGGTTTGTGCGATGCCAGAGGTCACGACCGTTTACTATAAGCATCTTCCAACTTTGCTGCAAGCAGTGCAGTTTGCTAAAGAATCGCAGAAGTTGTTGATACCGTTAATCCCGCGGGTTGTAGAGGATGGCGTGATAGAGCGGGTTGTAAAAACGCTTGAAACACTGAATTTACAGACGGTGATGGTTGGTGATTACGGTGCGTTACAGGCGCTTTTGGGTAAGTTTGAAATATTGACGGATCACTCGTTTCATGTGAATAATGCGATGAGTTTGGTGGCGTTTGCTGAGTTGGGGGTTGCTGGGAGTACCGTGTCGTTTGAAGCGACGGGGAATCAGATTCGCAAACTTGCTAAGCAGTCGCCGGTTGCGCTTGAGGCGGTGGTGTTTACGCGGGTGCCACTCATGATTACGAAGCATTGCCCGCTGAAGGCACATTACCAGGCGGAAGGTGGGCCGTGTATCGGAAAGTATTGCCAAGTGCCGCACGGGTTACGTGATCGAAAACAGAAAGTGTTGCCGATGGTGCGAACAGGGAAATGCAAAATTGAAATTTTGAATCACGAACATGTGATACAGCTGGAGCGGACAGGGGAGTTGGCTGCAAGTGGGATTGCGCGCTTTAGGTTAGAATTTACCGTTGAAACGACCAGTGAAATACGCGAAGCGGTGAAGGCATTTGCTGCTGCTTTGCATCACGACCAGGTTGACCGAACCTGGCTAGAAAAACAAGTGTTTTCGCTGGGGCATTACAACCGTGGGGTTGAGTAAGTATCGAATGTTGTGGTACAATGCTTTTTATCTATTTTGAGAGTGAGTAGGAAAATTATGAAGAAACGATCGTTTGTTATGGGGGCATTGCTGTTGGGGTTGCCTAATATTTTGCAGAACCTCATTACTAACCTAGCAGCCTTGGTTGATAATTTGATGGTTGGTGGCTTACAGGAGCACGCCATCGCAGGGGTGACGATTACCAACCAAGTTGTTTTTATTTTCACCGTTGTCATGTTTGGGATCGGAGGGACAGCTGGGATTTTTATTCCTCAGTATAACGGGATTGGCAACACGAAGAAGGTGACAGAAACGTTTAAAGTTTCGTTAATTTTCAGTGTGGCTTTTGGTGTGCTCTTTTTCTTGATCATGTTGTTTGCGCCTGAGATGATTCTGCGCTTTTTTGCTACGGATCCGGACACGCTAGCCGAAGCGATGTCTTATTTGCGTTATATTCGTTTTACGTTTTTGATTTTGCCGATCTCGTTAGTGACTGGTGGCGCATTTCGTTTTGTTGGGCACGTCAAAATTCCGATGTATTTGGCAATGATTACGGTGAGCATCAGCACGTTTTTGAATTTCGGCCTCATTCACGGAAACTTCGGCATGCCAGCACTTGGTGTTGAAGGAGCAGCCTTGGGAACTTTGATCGCACGTGCAGTAGAATTAATGATTTTAATTGCTTTAACCTTTTATATTAAGTCGCCGATAAAAATTCAACCGCGTTCGTTTTTAACCATAGAGAAAGCGATGTTTAAATCGTTTATCGAAAAAGGCTACGGGTTAGTTTTGAACGAGTTTTTCTGGGCGTTTGGGATGCAGACATTGACGGTGATCTACACGATGCGTATTAGCGACAATATTGCGGCGATGAGTATTGCTTCGACGTTTGGGAAATTGATTTGGATTGGGATGGGTGGGATTAGCGTTGTGTTTTCGATTTATTTAGGTGAGCACCTTGCGCGTAATGAGTTCGAGAAAGCGAAGGTTGATGCGAATCGGTTAAAGAAATTATCAGCGTTTATGGGGATGGCGATTGGGACGGTCGTTTTTATTTCATCCTTATTTTTAATTGACTTTTTTGACGTTGCACCGGAAATTAGACGGATGGGACAAACCTTGCTATTTATTACAGTTAGCTTTAGCTGGTTAAACTATTTGATTTCGAGCTATTACTTTATTTTGCGTGCTGGTGGCGACACGAAAGGTGTTTTTCTCATTGATTCGCTTTTCACTTGGGTCGTGATGATCCCCGCTGCGTTTATGATCGGTCGTCTTGGTTTCATCTTGCCTGTGCATTTCTTTTTAGTGCATTTATTTGAAATTGTGAAATTTATGGTGGCACGTCATCTTTACAACAAGGACAAGTGGTTGAATAATTTAACGGAAGCTTAGTGAAAAATGAACGTTTTAGTAAGCCTGAGCAGCTAACATTTTCTGAAATTTTGTGTTATTTTATGTGTTTTTACGAAAGTTTTGCGATGTAAGCAAAAGTTACATTTTGGTTAGAAATGTTATGATACAATAAACGTGCATGAAAAAACCATCTTTGCAGATGGTCGGTGATGCGCGTTTATTTTTATTCTTCGGTTTCCGTTTCAATCTCGCTTGTGCGTTCCACGATTTTATCGACTAAGCCGTATTTAACCGCTTCTTCTGCTGATAAGAAGTTATCACGATCCGTGTCTTTTTCGATTTTCTTTAACGACTGCCCCGTGTTATCAGCTAAGATGCGGTTGAGTTTGTCTTTTGTTTTTAAGATGTGCTCGGCAACGATCGCAATGTCTGATGCTTGACCTTGTGCGCCGCCTAACGGTTGATGAATCATAACCTCGCTGTTTGGCAGTACAAAACGCTTGCCTTTTTCGCCAGACGTTAACAGTAGGGCTCCCATTGAAGCTGCAATACCAATACAGATGGTTGACACATCGGGTTTGATGTAATTCATCGTGTCGTAAATGGCCATGCCCGAAGTCACGGAACCGCCTGGTGAGTTGATATAAAGGTGAATGTCTTTATCTGGGTCTTCAGCAGCTAAGAATAACAGCTGTGCCACGACAATATTAGCCACGTGGTCGTTGATAGGTCCGCTCAGCATGATAATGCGATCTTTTAACAGGCGCGAGTAGATGTCGTAGGCACGCTCTCCGCTTGATGTTTGTTCAATGACAGTTGGTACTAAGTAACTCATTTAAATCTCTCCTTCAATACACCAGGCAGTGCCGACACTGCCTAGCTGTGTGCTATTATTTTATCACATCGGTAGGCGATTATCAAACCTTATGAAAGAGTTGTGAAAGATTTGTTGTGAGCTTATTCTTCCAAGGTGATTCCTTTGTATAAAAAAGTGATATCGTGATCTAAGAAGTCGTTTTTTTGATAAAACTGTGTGAGATTAACGACATTAGTAGACGTTGTGATCCCTGCTAAGCGATAACTGGTGGCATAAGTCGTGATAAACTCAAGTAGTTTGGTACCAAGTCCTTGCCGCTGGTGGGCTTCTACGATAATGAATTCATCAATGCGCATTTCATCTTTTTCTGCCCACGTGCGCATGTGGCAAAAAGCAAAGCCGATGAGTTGCTCTTTGTTTAGCAACAAAAAGCCGATAAAACGTGGCCGAAAGATGAGTTCTTGGAGGTAGATGGTGGCGCGATGCTTCGTGAATTTACAGCCAAAATCAGCCGTGTTATAGTGCTTTGTGAAGAGCTCAGCGCAAGCGTTTAAGTGCTTTTCATCGTAATATACTATTTTCATTGTGTGTCACAACCTTTGCATCGAGTATTATAACAAATGTATGCGAAACACGTGGCTAACATGCTAGAATAATGCGTGATTTTCATTTGATTTTTTGCGCACTTTGTAGTATTATAAAAGAATGTGTTTTGTGTGAAAGTGAGTGATTAATTTAATGGCTAAGAAAAAACTGGATACTAAGTTACCAGAAAGAATTGTCGATACAGAAGAGCGTAAAAAAGCGCTCGAAACAGCCTTGAAACAAATTGAAAAAGATTTTGGAAAAGGTTCGGTGATGAAGCTCGGTGAAAAGTCTGACATTCAAATTGAAGTGTCACCAACTGGTTCCATGCTCTTGGATGCTGCACTTGGTGTTGGTGGCTACCCACGTGGCCGCATCATCGAAGTATATGGCGCTGAGTCTTCAGGAAAGACGACGTTAACGTTGCATGCGATTGCAGAGGTACAAAAAGCAGGTGGAACAGCCGCGTTTATTGATGCGGAGCATGCACTTGACCCTGCTTATGCTAAAAAATTAGGTGTTGATACCGACGAGTTACTCATTGCGCAGCCGGACAACGGTGAGCAAGCGCTTGAAATTGCGGAAGCCCTTGTGCGAAGTGGGGGAATTGATATGCTGGTCATTGACTCGGTTGCCGCGTTAGTGCCAAAAGCTGAGATTGAAGGGGCGATGGGCGATGCTCACATGGCATTGCAAGCACGTTTAATGTCACAAGCGATGCGCAAGTTATCGGGGCAAGTGAATACGACGAAAACGATTGCGATTTTTATTAACCAAATCCGCGTCAACATCGGCGCGTATTCGCCGAATGGCCAAGTGCCAACGACAACGGCTGGTGGTCGTGCGTTGAAATTCTATTCAACCATTCGCTTGGAAGTGAAAAAGAGTGAGCAAATTAAAGAATCATCGGAAGTCATCGGAAACGTGACGAAGATCAAAGTCGTGAAGAACAAAGTAGCGCCTCCGTTTAAGACGGTCGAAGTCGATTTGATTTATGGCGAAGGGATTTCTTCGCAAGGGGAGTTGGTGACGCTTGGGGTTGAGTTTGAATTGATTGAAAAGCGTGGCTCGTGGTATTCGTATAAAGGCGAAAAGATCGGCCAAGGAACGGAAGTAGTCAGAGCCTTCCTAGCTGAAAACCCAGACATTGCCCATGACATTGAGACACAAATTCGTGACACGTTAAAAAATGGCGCAATGCTAAGTGACGATGTGGTTTCGGAAGAAGAAGGACAAAATGATGACGAATAAAAGGTGCACTTGCTTTTTTAGTGTGCATCTTTTTGCGTTAAAGTAGGTGAATTTTTTGCTATCGCATTTATCAATTAAAAACATGGCGATCATCGCGTCATTGTCCCTTGATTTAAACCGGAAAATGACGGTCCTTACAGGTGAAACTGGGGCCGGGAAATCGATCATCATTGATTCGATTTCTTTGCTTTTAGGTGAACGGGCACGGGCCGATGTGATTCGTCACAATGAAGATAAAGCTACGATTGAAGCTGTTTTTCATGTATCAATGACGAAAGCGTTGCAACGGTTTTTAGAGGAGCACGACATTGACTACGACGAAAACGAAGGGCTTTTAATTAAGCGGACGATCAAGCACGCAGGCGGTTCTCAGATCAGGTTAAATGGGTCGATCATCACGGTTAATCAACTGAAAGAATTGGGAACGATGCTCGTTGACATTCACGTGCAACACGATACGTTTCGTTTGTTTCAGCCAGAAATGTACTATGGTTTGTTGGACAATCTTGTCCTAAATGACAAAGTTTCCAAGTTGCGTGAGGGGTATTTAACCTCCTTATCTGAGTATCGTAGCGCGGTGGTTGCCTATGAAGCCTTTAAAGCTCAGTCTGAGGATGTGGCCATGCGCTTACTACGACTTTCTGAGGAGAAAGAGGAGCTGGCTGATGCTAAGCTAGTGGCAGGCGAACTCGAAGATTTGATTCAGCAACGTGATTTAATGGCAGCCTCAGATGAGCTGCATGCGATTTTTAGCGATGTGCTAGAGGCAACGAATGCAGACGATGCGGCAATGGAGTTGTTGTATCCGATTTTAGGGCAAGTGGAAGATTTGGTGAGCCTTAATGCAAAGTTTGACCCCCTTTTGGTTCAAATTCGCGACGTTTATTATAACTTAGAGGATTTTGCTCAGACGATCGCGCGTGAGAAAGCTCATTTAACTTACGAACCAAGTGAGCTTGCGACGATTGTGGACCGGATTAATGATCTGCGCCGACTTGAACGTAAGTATAAGAAAGACATTTCAGAATTACTTGATTATGAGCAAGTAATTAAAGCAGAATTAGCACAGTTTGAAAACCTAGAAGAACACGAGGAAGATTTGCTCAACGCGATTAAAGACGCTCATCAGCTCATGATTGATCGTGGGGAAGCGTTGAACGATGTGCGGGTGAAGATTGCTGATAAAGTGAAGCGTGCGCTTGTGAAGGAATTGCAAGATCTGAAATTACCTAACGCACAATTTGATATTTCTTTTGATCGCGTTAAAGCGGAAGGGGTCATGAAAGACAACTACTCTCGTAATGGTTTATACGAAATTGATTTCTTGTTATCGACGAACAAAGGGGAGCCACTTAAACCGTTAAACAAAGTGGCATCAGGCGGAGAATTGTCACGCATTATGCTAGCGTTAAAGTCGATTTTAAATCGCGGACAGCCGCTGGGCACGATTATTTTTGATGAGATTGATTCGGGTGTGAGTGGTCAAGTGGCAACGAGCATTGGCGCGAAGATGAGAGAAATTTCAGAATTCAAGCAAGTGTTGTGCATCACGCATTTGCCGCAGGTGGCGTCGTTTGCCCATCATCATTTGCACGTAAGCAAAGCAGATAGCGATGGCCGTACGACAACGAACGTGCAGTATTTAGAAGACGAAGCGCGTGTGCATGAAATTGCGGTGATGATGAGCGATGAGAACGTAACGGAAGCTTCGCTTTCAAATGCACGGGAAATGCTAAGTAGTAAGGTGGCTAAGTGATGGACGTGCGGATTAAAGATAAAGAAGTACTTAACGACTTGCTTGGTTATGAAGGGTTAAAAATCATCCAAGAACCCGGGCGCTTTAATTTCTCATTAGATTCGACCTTGTTGGCGCATTTTGTTAAGATCAATAAACACAGCAATCGGTTCATTGATTTATGCACCGGTAATGCTCCGATTCCCCTCATGTTGACGTTACGAACCGAGGCTCACATTGATGCGGTTGAGTTGCAAGCCGATTCAGCAGATCAAGCGATGCGAAGTGTGGCGATCAATGCATTAACGGATCAAATTAACATTTATCAACGTGATTTTATCGGCATTCATCAGCAGCTTGGTACAGGTTGTTACGACGTTGTGACGTGTAATCCCCCGTATTTCAAAGTGGGACCGGATAGCAACTTGAATAAAAACGATGCGTTAACGATGGCGCGGCACGAGGTGACGATGACACTCGATGAGCTTGTCAAAGAAGCCGCGTTTTTGCTTAGATCGGGTGGGCACTTTGCGATGGTACATCGCCCCGATCGTTTGATAGAAATTGTTGAAACACTTAAAAAATACCGGCTAGAACCGAAGCGCCTGCGATTTATTTATCCTCGGATAAACAAAGAAGCGAACGGGATTCTCATTGAAGGCGTGCTTGATGGGAAGGCGGGGGGATTAAGGTTAGAGCCGCCACTGCTTGTGTATGAAGCAACGTCTGCGAATTATACGCAAGAAATTTTAGAGATGTTTAATATGAAAAGGAAAGTAGAGGTTGATTAACATGATGAAAGTTTTTGGACATAAGAGCCCGGACACAGATACGGTCGCATCGGCGATTGTGATGGCTGATTTGCAGAATGCGTTAGGAAACGCAGCAACGGCTTATCGCTTAGGTGATCTGAACAAGGAAACGACGTTTGCGCTTGATTATTTTAAAGTACGTGCACCGGAATTATTAACGTCAGTTGACGATGAGGACACTGTGATTTTAGTGGACCACAACGAATTTGCACAGAGCGTAGACGGCATTGAAAAAGCGACGCCTTACATGGTTGTTGACCATCACCGCGTGTCTGGCTTTAATAGTGCAGAACCATTGTTTTTCCGTGTTGAGCCACTTGGCTGTACGGCGACGATTCTTTATAAGATGTACCTAGAGAACGACGTGGCGATCAAACCAGAAATCGCCGGTCTGATGGCAAGTGCAATTATTTCAGATTCTTTAGGTTTTAAATCACCAACTTGTACGGAAACAGATAAGGAAGTGTGTTTAAAACTGGCCGAAATAGCCAATATTGATAGTGAGACCTATGGTCTTGACATGTTAAAAGCGGGCACAGATTTATCGGATTTATCCGTGAGCCAAATGTTAACCATTGATGCAAAAGTTTTCTCGCTAAACGGTTTATCTGCCGAAATCGCTCAAATCAGCACCGTTGATATCGCCGATGTGATGCAACGTCAAACAGAGATCGAAACGGAAATGAACCGCATAATCGCTGAGAAATCATTGGATTTATTCCTATGCGTCATTACAGATGTCATGAACAGTAACTCACAAGTCATCGTATTAGGTAATCGAACTGATTTAGTGGAAAAAGCATTTGCGACAACCCTAGAAAACAACAGTGCATTTTTGCCAGGGGTCGTGTCTAGAAAGAAGCAAATCGTACCGCCACTAGAAAAGTCGAGTGTTTAATTAAAGGACGTGAGTCATCATGGAAAGTAAATGGAAAAGTTTTTCGTTGTATAAACAGGGGTTAATCCTTCTTTTAATTGCTTTCCTTTTGTACAACATCACGGTAAGCCTGCCTTTCATCTTAGGCGTTTTTCGTGGCTTTTTGAATGTCTTAGCGCCGTTTATTATCGGGTGCTCCATCGCTTATTTCTTATCACGCCCTGTCATCAAGTTAGACGAAGTGTTTAGTAAAAATAAACGTGCGTTTGTCAAAAATAAATCTCACGTTCTGGCTACGATTGCTGTGTTTTTAATTGTGATTGCAGCTGTCACGATCATTGCTTTGCACGTTTCGCCCATTATTGTTGGTAATTTAATGGACTTCATCGACAACGTCCCGACGTATTATAACAATGCGTTAGACTGGGCAAGAGACTTAGGCTCCGAGCATTGGCTGTATAATTTTTTACCTGCAATTCCAGAGGATAATACCGATGTCGCGACGGATTTACTTGGTGTCATTACACCAACGGATCCGGATGCGATGATTGATACGGGCTTGCTTGCTTTTATTACAACAACGCTTGGTACGATCGTGGCCAACATTGTTAGCGTTGGAACGAGTTTAATGAATTTCGCAATGGGAATGATCGTGGCTTTGTATTTATTGCTTTATCGTACAACGGTGATTGCTCTCGTTGATCGGATTGCGACGGTTCACATTAAGCCAAGAAGGTTACGATTTTTAAAAGTTTATTTGCATAAATCAAACGAAGTGTTTTATAAATTCATTTCAGCTCAATTTTTAGATGCCTGTATTTTAGGAACGCTCTCGTTTATTTTACTTTCTATTTTGAGAGTGGAATATGCCATGACGTTAGCTTTGTTACTTGGGATTTGTAATATGATTCCGTTCTTTGGCTCGATTTTTGCTTCGCTTGTGACAACGGTAGTCACGTTGTTTACCGGCGATGTGCGTCAAGCCATTATTGTCCTTGGGGCATTGCTCATCCTTCAGCAAATTGATGCGAACTTTATTAGCCCAAAAATTACCGGTGATGCCTTAGGGTTAAATCCGCTTTTAATTATCACATCCATTTTTATTGGTGGGTATTACCTGAGACTTGTCGGCATGTTTATTGCCGTTCCTGTCGCAGCTATGTGTAAGATTTTTCTTGAAGATTATTTAAAGTTCCGTGAGAAGAAATTAGGAATTAAACCGAAATCATTGGTTTTGGATGAAAAGAATTGACATGCTTTATGAAAAGCGTTAAAATAAACAGTGGACGATTGTGTCTGTAGTTTGAATTAAATATTGGAGGTCTTATCATGGAACCTATGTTCATAATAATCTCCATTTTGCTCTGTTTTGTATGTTTACTAATTGGTTATTTTGTCTCAAAAACGAAATCAGAAAACAAGCTGGATCAAGCTAAAAATTCAGCGGCTGATATCGTTGATGAAGCTAAGAGGAAAGCAGAAACTGAAAAGAAAGAAGCTCTTTTAGATGCGAAAGAAGAGATTCAAAAACTCAAAGAAAAAGCAGATTCTGAAATTGCCGAAAAGAAGCGTGATTTAGTAACGTTAGAACAACGTGTGGTTGGTCGTGAAGAAAATGTTGATCGTCGTATTTTGAATTTAGAAAAACGTGAAGCGATTCTAGAGAGAAAAGATGAAGACGTCTTACGAAAAGAATCAGCTTTAAAAGAACGCGAAAGCAAAGTGGAAGATTTAGCAAAAAAGCAAAAAGAAAAATTAGTTGAGTTTGAAAGGAAGCAAGAAGAAAAGTTGTTTCAAGTGGCTCGACTTGACCGCGAGGAAGCTCGCAAAATCGTCTTAACTGCAACCGAGAAAGAACTTGAGTATGAAGTGTCCAAGTACGTCAAAGACGCGGAAGAAAAAGCAAAGCTTGAAGCTGGTAAAAAGGCCAAGAACATTCTTGTGTCCGCTATTCAACGTTATGCCTCGGAACAAACGAATGATTATAGTATCACCGTTGTTAACTTACCAACTGATGAGATGAAAGGTCGCATTATTGGGCGCGAGGGGCGAAACATTAGGTCTTTAGAAGCGTTAACGGGTGTGGATGTGATTGTGGATGAAACGCCTGAAGCGGTTGTGTTATCTTGTTTTGATCCAGTCAGACGTGAGATTGCGCGTTTAACGTTAGAAATCTTAATTAGTGATGGCCGCATCCATCCGGCGCGCATTGAAGAAGTCGTGGATAAAACAAGAGAAGAGCTGGATGCAAAAATGATTGAAGTGGCGGAACACGCGATTTTCGATTTAGGCATTGGTCACGTTCATAAAGATTTAACGCGCATTTTAGGTCGCTTGCATTATCGGACAAGTTATGGTCAAAATGTGTTGAAGCACTCGATGGAAGTGGCTTATCTTTCAGGCATGATCGCTGCTGAAATTGGTGAAGATGAGCGCCTAGCACGACGTGCAGGACTGCTTCACGATATTGGTAAAGCCGTGGATCATGAGTTAGAAGGGTCGCACGTTGAAATCGGCGTGGATTTGGCTTATAAGTACAAAGAAAACGAGACGGTTGTGGACGCCATTGCCTCTCACCATGGCGATGCTGAAGCTAAAAGCTTAATCGCGGTGATCGTAGCAGCGGCAGATTCGTTGTCAGCCGGACGACCTGGTGCTCGTAGTGAGTCGCTTGAAAATTACATGAAACGTCTAGAAAAGCTTGAAGCGATCGCTTCAGAATTTTACGGCGTTCAACGCGCATTTGCCATTCAAGCAGGTAGGGAGATTCGCATCGCTGTTCTACCAAATAAGTTGGATGACGCTAAAACGCATAAATTAGCACGCGAAATTCGTAAGAAAATCGAAGCTGAACTGAATTACCCAGGTAACATTAAAGTCACTGTTATTAGAGAAACAAGAGTTGTTGAAATAGCAAAGTAACCATCTGGTTCTTTGCTATTTTATTGTGGTAAAACGTATAATAAATAAATTAAGGTAAGTAAATTTGTTTGTTTTTGTAAAAAATGCTTGCTTTTATATAGTAAGTCTGGTATACTTACTATATAATCATGGAGCTTCTGCAACAAGTAGAACTCCTAAAATAATAGGAGGTTTTATCATGAAAAGATTCAAAAAATTTATCGCTTCATTAGCGGTTATGGCAACTCTGTTCGGTGTCGTAGCTGTTCCGGTTGCTCATGCTTGGCAAAATATAACACGTACGATTTGGATATCTGGCGGAAATCCTGTTCCAGCTCATGGTCAGTGGAGATCTTACAATTCATGCAGAGATCACCATTGTACTATACGTACTCTTGTATCGGAAACGCAGAGTGTTGGATGGCGATCAGTTGCAATATCTAACGGACACCCAGTCACGGCAGCTAGAGGGCAGATGGCGCAGTCTATCACAACACGATTATCTTCTGGAAATACATCTGGTTGGGATTTGCTAAATTAGTGATAGTCTTTCGGAATGCTAAGTATTGAAATCCTTACTTGATACGGTTCGTGAAAAGTGAGTTTATACCCTTATTTATCAAGGATTGGGCATTCAAGAATGTATGCACGGAAAGGGATGGATAAAGTGAAAATAATTGCTGCTTTTTTGTTCGCTTCCCAATTATTTTTTATTCTACAATTCGGGTTTCTTTATTTTAGAAATATTGATTTTTACGAAATATTTTTAGAAAACAGGACGTTGTTATTGCTTAATTTCGATAATTTTGAAAATTTTGAGTTTTTTTTAGAGTTTATGGAAGAAAAAGAACTTGTTGTTTCGAAACATACTCGAACAAATTCGGAAATATTGACCATATATACAACCGAGGTGATATTGGAAAGTCGGATTTCTTTGCTAGAGGGTACTTGGCCTGCTGAAGGCTCTACGGAAATCATAAGTACCTATGAGACAATGGAGGCAGAGCAAGTAGGTCTATTTACTAATGTGGTTCATGGTACAAACATCATTCTTTCACATTTGAATCATCATCAGGATTTTGGGTTAGACGGGTTTTATTTTATTTCTACTACTGATCCTGAACTCTTAGAGACAATCGTTAATACTCTAGTGTCAAGGATACCACTCGTTTATGTGTTTGATGATACACCTGAGTGGCGTGTTTCTAGAGTGATTCAGAGCATCCATGTTCAAGATGAAGTGATTGATTTTGCCTCTAGTACGCTGCAAATTAGAGAACTTATTTTCATTCTGCCTGTTCTCACATTGTGCTTATTAGCATCACTAATTCAATATGCCGTAGTGAGAGTTAAGCGGATGATGATTTTGTCAATACACGGTTACGACAAGAAAAAAGTATTAAGAGAAACAACGCTTGATATGGGCAAAAGCTTATTAGGAAGTGCGATTATTATCTTTGTCTTTGCGATTATTTCTACGCTTATCATTAACCGAATGATATTAACTCATCTTATCCGCTATTTCTTAATGATGAGCGCAATTTTAATTGTAAACTACCTGGTTTTAGTTAATGTTACCATGCTCATCTTATGGCGGTATTCGAGCATATCAGAGACACTTAAAGGAAAAAAGCTTAAGATGGGCATTCAAACCTTAAATCATACTATTAAGTTTATTTTTGTCGGCTTTTGTTTATTTCAATTTGTAGATATCATTCATGGCTTAAAAGATTACCTACCAAGGGTGGAAGCTATGCCCTACTGGGAGCAAGTTAAGAATGTTCATCGTGTGGTGGTGGGTAATCATACGTTGAGTGATTTTGGCCATATGGACGATGAAAAATTAGCCTTTTATTATGACATGATTTTGCATCATCGTGCCTTTATCATGGATGCGAGTATTATTAGTGCTGCTGAGATGTCAACTGAGGATACTTGGAGAGAAGAAGTGCGATTTGATTATCAAAACAATGAAATTATCATTAATCCAAACTTTCTGGTGTTTAACCCTATTTATGATCTAAATGACAATCCCGTTTACGATAAGTTGATTTTCGATGATTTTGTTTTGAACATTATTTTACCCGAACGTTTTTGGTACATGAGCGAAGAAATCGAAGCGGATATTTTAAATAGTTTTCGTGGGTGGATAGCGTCTTATGCAATCAATAATGAACAAACGATTTGCAATGATGATGCTAGCATTAATGTGATACGCGTTCCAGACGGGCAATACTATCTTCTCTTTGACCCTTTTTTGCGCGTAGAGAGTGGTCATCGTACAAGAGACCCAATTGCAATTATTTATTATGGAAGGTTTTCTGATTTATTTCTCCCTTCGGCATTAACTCATAGTTTTTATTTTTACTCAGGAAGTGATGACCCTTTTCTTGAAATCGAAGAATTAGTTTACTATCATGGATTAGAAGCTCAAATTCAACGGGTTGAATCAGTTTATCATCGCCATGTCAATTGGATGCAAGCGATCGAAGAGCATTATTGGCGATTGATTGGCTCAGTGCTCTTACTGGTCATTTCAAATGTTGTGGTTACTTTCAATTTAGTGGTTAATTATTTTGAACGCTATAAATTTGACATTTTTTTAAAATCGACCTTTGGGTGGCATCCTTTTAAACAAAATAAAGTATTTCTAATCACTTATCTTTCCTATAGTATGCTGCTTGCGATACTAATGTCTTTAAGATTAGGATGGTACGCATTGATAGTAGGTGTTACTGTATTAATTTTTGATGTCACGACCATGTTACTTTTTCAACGCCGACTACTGAAAAAATCATTCTCAGAAATAATGAAAGGAGAGCGTTAAGATGATCGAGGCGATTAATATAACAAAGGCATTTGATAACGAGGCGGTTGTATCGGATTTTATTGTTTCATTGATCGAAAATGAAACGGTAGAGGCGAACTTGAAAATTGCGTTTGAATATCAGAAGAGCATTAACAAAAGTTCTACGATGAAAGAAGCTTTGCATTTTGCTAATTTGAACTCAGCATTTCTAAAAAAGAAGATTTATCAGCTTTCAGGTGGTGAGCAACAGCGTGTTGCCATTGCACGATTATTTTTGAAAGAAGCAGATTACGTCTTCGTCGATGAGCCGACAGGCAATCTGGATACAAAGAATCGTTCGGCGCGCATTGAAGAAGTCGTGGATAAAACAAGAGAAGAGCTGGATGCAAAAATGCTCGAAGTGGCGGAACACGCGATTTTCGATTTAGGCATTGGTCACGTTCTATAAACATGCCAGGTGGAACACCAGTACCAGCAAACGGGTCTTAGCGACATAGATTAATTTGGGTAAGTGCAAATGAGGGCTCAAACCAAGCAGAAACACGTAGCACTGGTTTTCGTGGTGTTGCTATCTCGAATGGTCATAGTGTAACAGCGGAAAGGGCAGGACAGACAGCTCATTCTTCCACAGCTCGACGTATGAGCGGCAACACAAGTGGATGGGATATCGTGAGGTAGTTAGTCTAAAGAAGGAAATATTCCTTCTTTTTCTTGTGTGAGAGGGTGAATGATTTGAAAAAGATTATTGGCTTTTTGTTTGCATTGCAATTGGTTATCGTTGCGCTATATGGCTTATATTATTTGAGAAATCTTGAATTTTACGAAACTTTTTTAGAAGATCGCTCGATGATGTTATTAAATTTTGATGACAATTTTGAAAACTATGAGTTCTTTTTAGAACTTATGGAAGAAAAAGGGTTGACTGTCTCACAATTGATGAGACCAAATGCAGAAACGATTATGGTTTTTACTTCAGATGTAACGTCAGATGGTCGATTTTCCTTACTAGAGGGACATTTTCCGCATATTGGAACTGCAGAATTCATCAGTACGCTTGAAACTGAAGACATAGAACAAGTTGGCTTAATGGAAAACCTGATCCATGACATCAACATTATCGTTGCTCCCATGGATCAAGCGCAGAATTTTGGTTTAGATGGCATCTATTACATTAATACGACTGATGCGCTGGTGTTAGAGACCATCATAGAGGTACTTAATTCACGACGATTGCCGCTTGTTCATTTGTTTGATGATATTCCGGCAAATCGGATCATTCGTGTATTAGGTAGCGTGTATATTTTGGAAGCTCCAAGTGCAGCGACCATGTTAATGATAAGAGAGTTTATCTTTATTTTTCCAGTGATGATATTGTGTTTGTTGGTCTCTATTATTCAGTATGCACTAGGAAAAATTAAATCTGCCACTATCTTCGCGATTCATGGCTATGACAGAAAAAGGATATTGAAAGAGATAACATTTGACCTTGTACCGATTCTTTTTTACAGCACATCGGTCGTTCTGACTGGTGCCATTTTTTATATTGTTCTTACTGATAGAACGTTGTTATTTCTTAACTTCACTATCTATTATTTAATGTTTTCATTTTTTGCGATACTTTTTTATACTCTC